>Ga0206679_10001637_pt1 | contig 18415 bp, 16 predicted proteins | sample M110012015metaG_FD_155464 | JGI IMG/M metagenome (GOLD analysis project Ga0206679, IMG submission 155464) | Ammonia-oxidizing marine archaeal communities from Monterey Bay, California, United States - M1 100m 12015 | ecosystem: Environmental > Aquatic > Marine > Intertidal zone | place: USA... | reverse complement strand
GAAAACAAGATTCCCTATCTTGGTATCTGCTACGGATTGCACGCAGCGGTTGTCGACATCGCCAGAAACCTTGCTGTCATGGAAAATGCGGATACCACCGAGAATAACCCCAATACCCGCTACCCGGTGATCGCGCTGATTACCGAGTGGGTGAACGAAGAAGGTGAGACAGAAACCCGGGATGAGGGTTCTGACCTGGGTGGCACCATGCGTATGGGGGAACAAGTTTGTAACCTGGCTGACGATTCTCTCACCTATCAAATCTACGGAGAGTCAGAAATCAAGGAGCGGCACCGGCATCGGTATGAGGTGAACAACAACTTTGTCCCGGCGCTGGAGGAAGCTGGCCTAAAAGTGGCGGGCAGGAGTGCAGATAATGTGCTGGTTGAGGTGATTGAGTATAAAGACCATCCGTGGTTTGTCGCCAGCCAGTTCCATCCTGAATTCACGTCCTCTCCCCGTGATGGTCACCCCTTGTTTACAAGCTTCATTGAAGCGGCATTGGTCAGGCAAAACAGCTAAGCTGTATACTTCTTGATCTGGGAATTCTGGTAGAAATAACATGCAACTTTGTGGCCGACAGATCACTGATACGTCACCTTTTTTCCTGATTGCGGGCCCGTGCGTCATTGAGTCTGAATCGCTGGCGATGGAGACAGCCGCTTACCTGAAGGAAGTCTGCGAGTCGCTGGATATCCTGTTTATTTATAAGTCATCTTTCGATAAGGCTAATCGATCTTCCCACGAGAGCTTTCGTGGGCCGGGGATCAGCGAAGGGCTTCGAATTCTTGACAAGGTTAAGACACAGGTGCAAGTACCGGTGTTGACTGATGTCCACGAAGATACGCCGCTGGATGAAATAAAAGATGTTGTGTCGGTGTTGCAGACGCCAGCATTTCTTTGCCGCCAGACCAACTATATTCAACGTGTGGCCAATCTGGGCCTGCCCGTCAATATCAAAAAAGGTCAGTTTCTTGCCCCATGGGACATGCAACATGTCGTCAGCAAGGCCAGGGCAACCGGCAATGACCAGATCATGGTGTGTGAACGTGGCGCCAGCTTTGGTTATAACAACCTGGTTTCGGATATGCGTTCACTGGCTGTGCTTCGTGAGACAGGGTGTCCGGTGGTCTTTGATGCTACCCATAGTGTGCAGTTGCCGGGTGGCCAGGGTGCTACCTCCGGGGGGCAAAGAGAAATGGTGCCGGTACTGGCAAGGGCAGCGATTGGTGCCGGCGTGCATGGTGTATTTATGGAAACACATCCAGACCCTGAAAGTGCCATGAGTGATGGGCCAAACAGCTGGCCGATGCACGAGATAAAAGAATTACTCACCACTCTGATGCAAATTGATTCAGTGGTAAAACCAACGCTTGCTTAAGGGTTTTTTCAGCACTATTTTTCAACGTTTTTTTTGAGCTATTTTGTAAGCCAATTTTTTAAAACTGTTTTATTTAGACCTGCTTTTATAAGCCAAAAGGGAGCGACAGATCAGTCATTATGGAAATTATTGATATTAGAGCGCGGGAGGTTCTTGATTCTCGCGGTAACCCAACGGTCGAGGCTGAGGTAGAAGCTGAAGGTGGATTCACCGGAAATGCCGCTGTGCCATCGGGTGCGTCTACGGGGTCTCGCGAGGCCCTTGAACTTCGCGACAAGGACCCGTCCCGTTATCTGGGTAAGGGTGTCCTGAAGGCTGTCGAGAACATCAATACGCGCATGCGCGAGATGCTGATCGGTCGCGAAGTGCAGGCGCAGACTGACATCGACCAGATGATGATTGATATGGATGGTACTGAGAACAAGGGAAACCTTGGTGCTAACGCCATGCTCGCGGTCTCGCTGGCAACCGCCTCCGCGGCTGCAAAAGCAAGAGGGTTGCAGTTATACGAATATCTGGCGGAACTCGATGGCAGCCCGGGAAGATACAGTATGCCGGTACCGATGATGAACATTTTAAATGGCGGTGAGCATGCCGATAACAACGTCGACATTCAGGAGTTCATGGTGCAGCCAGTGGGTGCTGCAACCTTCACTGAGGCGCTTAGGTGTGGTGCAGAAATATTCCATACTTTAAAAGCGGTACTTTCTTCGAACGGCCTGAGTACAGCGGTGGGAGATGAAGGAGGCTTCGCCCCCAATCTGCCCAGTAACGAAGCCGCGCTTCAGATGATTATGGAAGCGATAGACAAGGCAGGATACAGGGCGGGGGAGGATGTTTTCCTGGCGCTTGATTGTGCTGCCTCCGAATTCTACAAGGATGGCAGCTACGTGCTTTCCGGCGAAGACAAACAGTTCAATTCGGAAGGTTTCAGCGATTACCTGGCCGACCTGGTAGATCGATATCCAATCCTGTCGATTGAAGATGGTCTTGATGAGAGTGATTGGGATGGGTGGGCGTATTTAACCAAAATACTCGGAGATCGTATCCAGCTTGTGGGCGATGACCTTTTTGTGACAAATCCGGCAATACTGAAAAAGGGCATAGACGAGGGAGTTGCCAATTCTATTTTGATCAAGGTCAACCAGATTGGAACCCTGTCTGAGACCCTTGAAGCCATCAAACTGGCGCGAGAAGCGGGCTATACAACGGTTATTTCCCATCGTTCGGGCGAGACCGAGGACACCACAATAGCCGATCTGGCGGTCGCTACAGCCGCAGGGCAAATAAAAACAGGATCACTGTGTCGGTCTGACAGGGTTGCAAAGTACAACCGGTTGCTGAGAATAGAAGACCATAGCTCAGCCATCTATAAGGGAATGACAGAATTTCGAAGATGATCACACCTTTTCGCCTATTCGTCGTAGTGCTGCTGTTGGCAATTGCTGGCCTTCAGGCTCGCCTGTGGACAGGGCAGGGCAGTTTTGCTCACGTCAATGGGCTCGGAGAGAAGGTATCATTGCGCTCTGCCGAAAACGACAGCCGCCGTGGGCGAAATGCTGTTCTGAAGGCCGAGATAGTCGATCTTAAACAGGGTCTTGAGGCGGTAGAGGACATCGCGCGAAGCGAGCTTGGCATGATCAAGAAGGGAGAAACTTTCTTCCTGATCGTCGAAGATTAGGGGCAACTCTTAGCGATGCACGCGATGGCGCGTCACAGGATACCGCAATACTCGGACGATCTATTTCGGACGATGCAACCTCTGCCCACGATCATTGGCTGTATCAAAACGCTTCCTGATGATTTTGTGGTTGATGAAATCCTGCCATTTGAACTCGCTGGGTCGGGCGAGCACCTCTATCTACAAATTGAAAAAACCGGGGCGAACACCGATTGGGTCGCCTACCAGTTGGCCAGTTTTTTGGGGGTCCGGGATCTGGATGTCAGCTATGCGGGTCGAAAGGACAGGCATGCCGTCACCACGCAGTGGTTCAGCTGTTATTTACCAACAGGCACCGACGTAGACTGGACGCTGTTTTCAGTCGCAGGTGTTGTGGTGAAATCCATGACATGGCACCGCAGTAAGTTGCGCCGTGGCCAGTTGCAGTGCAATGTTTTCCGGATCAAAGTGCGTCACGGTAAATTAACGGAATCTCAAGGTCGCGATCTTGGCGAAAGATTAGAGCAGTTGTCCGACCAGGGGCTTCCAAACTATTTTGGACCGCAGCGGTTTGGGCGGGATGGACATAATCTCATCCTCGCGGATCAATTGCTGCGAAAAGGCGAGCGAGTTCGTGGCAACCGGGGGATTTTGATATCCGCGGCGCGCTCGTGGATGTTCAACGGGTTCCTCGCGAGGTACCTTGAACAGCGAGAAAGTCATCTTGAACAGGGTGATGCGCAGTCAGTGGCGCAGGGGCCGTTAATCGGTAAGTCCAGGGACCCCCAGCCAGGTGAAGAATTTTTCGATGAAACGGAACAGGCCTGGGCCGCGGGGCTCAGGAAGCTAGGTGCAAAAGTCGGTACTCGTGACCTTATCGTTCGACCCGATGAGATGAGTTGGTCAACGGCGGAAGATGCGCTTGTTTTACAGTTCAGGCTGCAGCCGGGAAGCTATGCAACCAGCTTGCTTCGTGAGTTGTTCCTGGTTAAGGACGAATCCCTATGACTTCAGATCTTGACCTGAAGGGCACCGGCATGACCTCCCAGCGCACCAGGAGCCGGCTGGTGGAGCGACTTCGCGAGCAGGGTATACAAAACGAGCATATTCTGGATGTCATCAGCGAGACGCCGCGTCATGCGTTTGTTGATGAAGCATTGGCGCACCGGGCCTATGAAGACACGGCGCTGCCTATTGGGTTCAAGCAGACAATTTCACAGCCGTATATTGTTGCCAGAATGACCGAAGCGTTGCTTGCCGATGGGCCGGTCGAGAGCGTACTGGAAGTAGGTACCGGCTCTGGTTACCAGACAGCGGTACTGTCGCGGCTCGTACCGAAGGTATACACCGTTGAGCGTATCGGTGGGTTGTTGAATCGTGCAAAGGAGTTACTGTCGACTATCGGCTGCCGCAATATTCAATTCAAACATGCTGATGGCGGCATGGGCTGGCCGGAGCGAGGCCCTTTTGACGCGATTATTGTTACCGCATCACCTCGGGTTATACCGGAAGCGTTGATTGAACAACTTTCACCGACCGGCAGAATGCTGGTTCCCGTGGGTGAAGCACGCGATCAGGAACTGGTTCTGGTTCAAAGAAATGGCGATGAAGTAAAGCGGCAGGTGCTCGAGGCGGTCAGGTTTGTGCCCCTTCTGAGCGGTAAGTCCTGATTTTGTTGTCATGAATAAATATATTCGTATTGTCTTGGTAGGTGTCTTGATGGGTGCCGCGGAGGTTGTCCCAGGCGTATCAGGCGGCACTATTGCGTTTGTATCGGGATTCTACGAGCGGCTGATTAATGGCATTGCAAGGCTAACCCCATATAGCCTGTTGGAGCTGCCAAAAATCGGTTTTGCCGCCTGGTGGAAGAAGTACGACTTTGGATTCCTGTTTCTGCTGTTTGGCACCATGCTTGTCGCGGTGTTGATACTGGCCCGGGGCGTCAGCTACCTTCTTACTGAGCACCCGGTTGGCATTTGGTCTTTCTTTTTTGGCTTGGTGTTGTCATCCATATTCGTTGTTGGGCGGCGGCTACTGCCTTTGTCGGTGGAAAGTGGTTTGGCCCTTGGGGTCGGGGTTGCGGTTGGTTTAGTGATGGTACGTATTATTCCAATCGAGGCAGAGATATCAGGCTTTACGTTGTTTGCGGGTGGCTGCATTGCGGTGTGTGCCTGGATCCTGCCGGGTTTGTCTGGCTCTTTTCTGCTGCTGGTGCTCGGCCTTTACCAGACGGTAATTGCCGCGATCAAAAACTTCGAGTTGCTGACTATTGGCTACGTGGGCCTGGGAAGCGTCGTTGGGCTGATGTGTTTTTCCCGAATCCTGACGGTGCTGCTCGCTCGATTTTATGATGTGACAGTGGCGCTGCTTGTAGGGTTCATGCTGGGGTCCCTGACAAAAATCTGGCCTTGGAAACATACCACCAGCTACCAAATCAAACCCGACGGTAGCCAGATGCCTGTGGTTCAGGAACCCGTTCTGCCCGGTGCGTACGAACAGTTTACCGGTGGTGATCCTGAGACTGTGTTGGCATTAGTAGCCCTGGTCGCGGGTTTTTTCGTTATTTCTCTCATGGACAGGTTTGCTTTCCTCAAAGAATCGAATGCCGAAAAGGACTTGGAATAAAAAAACTGGGCGCGCCGGCCTGACACTGCTGCTAGTGGTGTTTTTAATCACCGGGTGTGCTGGACTTCCGCCGATTTACACCGTTGCCGGTGGTACCGGCACCTATTTGGTCAGGAAGGGTGACAGTCTTTACTCTATCGCGTTCCGTTATGGTCTTGATTACAAGAGCCTGGCTCGAATTAATGGCGTTCGGCCCCCTTATACGATCTATGTTGGCCAGTTGATTCGGCTACGTGGCTCGGCAAAGTTGCCTGAAAAAGACAGCGCTCCGGTGGCGTCCCTACCGCCCTCTAGGTCAACCTCTAAAGTATCAAAGGCACCTGCACCACCCGTTGCACCTGTTTCCAGCTGGCGATGGCCACTCAAAGGGAAAGTTATTAACCCGTTTTCCCTTGCTCAACCGGTCAATAAAGGAATCGATATCGCCGGGGACATAGGTGATACGGTGAGCGCTGCTGCCGATGGTGTTGTTGTTTATGCGGGGGGTAACCTCAGGGGTTACGGACAGTTAGTGATTGTAAAACATAACGACAGTTTTCTATCGGCCTATGGTAACAATGAGAAGATGCTAGTGAAGGAAGGTGAGAAAGTGAAGGCAGGCAAATCTATCGCACGGGTGGGTAAAACAGCCGCCAATGTTGAGATGCTGCACTTTGAAATTCGCCGAGAAGGCAAGCCGGTTGACCCACTAAAATACCTTCCAAGACAACAGCCCTGAGCGCTACTTGGTTAAACCTGAATGGGACCTAATGAGCTCCGCGAGATACAAGCGCGAAGTAGACGACCATCAACAGCCCTGAGCGCTACTTGGTTAAACCTGAATGGGACCTAATGAGCTCCGCGAGATACAAGCGCGAAGTAGACGACCATCAACAGCCCTGAGCGCTACTTGGATGGACCTGAATGGGACCTGATGAGCCCCGCGGGATACAAGTGCTAAGTAGACGACCTGCGATCAAAAAAACAGGAAACGAGTTGAACCTCGCTTCCTGTGGGTGTTCACATTTCCAGGTGGTCCCGCTTGTTCTTCACCTCTGCCCAGTCTTCCGCATCGGGCAGGGGGTCTTTCTTTTCGGTAATGTTTGGCCAGGTTTCGCAAAGCTCGGCGTTCAACTCGAGGTATTCCTGCTCTGCTTCCGGAAGTTCGTCTTCAGAATAAATGGCGTCGACCGGGCACTCAGGTTCACATAGGGCGCAATCAATACACTCATCAGGATTGATAACCAGAAAGTTGGGTCCTTCGTAAAAACAATCTACCGGGCACACTTCTACACAATCGGTGTGCTTACATTTAATACATCCGTCACTTACCACAAATGTCATATCGTTCCCTTGAGCGTTCAAATCTGTAAAAAGGGGCATTCTATCAGCTTTTGGAGTCCTGACAATCCACTACGGGGCTGTTTATAGATGACTATGACTATGTTGTTGGGTTTGTTTATGGCTGTCTACTTAGCGCATGTATCCCGCGTGGCTGATCAGGTCCCATTTAGGTCCATCCAAGTAGCGCTCAGGGCTGTTGATGGCCGTCTACTTAGCGCATGTATCCTGCCTGGCTTGTCGGCTCCAATATGGATTGGGCTAAATGCTAATTTTGGGACAGCCCATGCAGTTCATAGACCAGCGCCAGTGCCTCCCTTGGCGACAGTGAATCCACATCCAGACCCTGCAGGCGGGTCCGCAGTTCATCGGGTTCGGTTGCTGCAGCCACGAAAAGGTCCGCCTGTGCCGGGTGAGCATCCATCCTGACCTCGTTTTCCTCCAGCTGCCTCAACTTATCCTGAGCGATGCGGATGACCGATTGTGGGACACCGGCGAGTTTAGCAACCTGCAACCCGTAGCTCTGGCTGGCGGGGCCATCACTGACCGCGTACATGAAGACAATGTCCTCACCGAACTCGCGGGCAGCGAGATGTACATTTCGGGTTTGTGCCAGGTTTTCAGGCAGGGCTGTGAGTTCAAAATAGTGCGTCGCGAACAGGGTTAGCGCGCCGATATCTGTGGCGATCGAATTAGCGACCGCCCAGGCCAGGGATAAACCATCGAAGGTCGATGTGCCCCTGCCGATTTCATCGAGCAGCACCAGCGAATGAGGTGTGGCGTTATTAAGGATTAGCGCTGTTTCTGTCATCTCGACCATAAAGGTGGATCGACCACTGGCGAGGTCATCAGATGAACCTATTCGGGTAAAGATCCTGTCGATTGCGCCAATGTTCGCGGATCTGGCGGGCACGAAGCAACCGATGTGTGCTAACAATGTAATTATGGCGCACTGGCGCATGTAAGTTGATTTACCACCCATATTCGGGCCGGTAATAATCAGCAATTGTGTCTCGCCGCCCAGGTCGAGGTCATTGGCGATGAACGTGCCATCCATCGTCTGTTCAACAACAAGATGGCGTCCCTGCTCTATTTCCAGCGTAGGGTCCTGGGTTAACAATGGTCGGACCAGCTGCAAGGTGACCGAACGTTCCGCGAGGGTGTTGATCACGTCAAGTTCAGATATGGCGTTGGCAAGATCCTGGAGCAGCGTTAGCTGTCCGACTAATAGCTCCAGCAATTCGTCGTAAAGGTGTTTTTCCCTGGCGAGGGCCCGGCTTTTACTGCTGAGAGCCTTGTCCTCGAAAGTCTTCAGTTCCGGCGTGATAAAGCGCTCAGCATTCTTGAGGGTCTGTCGCCGAACATAATGTACGGGTGCTTTTTCAGCCTGGCTCTTACTGATTTCGATATAATAGCCGTGCACCCGGTTATAACCGACCTTGAGTGTGCTGAGTCCCGTGACTTCTCGTTCTTCGGTTTCTAGTTTTATCAGGTATTCCGCAGCATTCTCGCTGATGGATCGGAGCTCATCCAGTTCGTCGTCGTATCCCTTTTTGATGACCCCGCCTTCCCGGATAACAACGGGAGGATTTTCAATCACGGCCTTTTCAAGTTCCTGTGCCAACTCGGGCAGCGGTTTACATTTTATGGCGAGTTGCGCAATGCGGTCTGCATCAATAGCGTCGAGCAGGTCGCTGAGTTCAGGCAGGATAGCGAGTGCATCCCTGAGGCGCGCGATGTCTCTTGGTCTGGCGGACCGGAGCGCGACACGGGCCAGTATTCGCTCAATATCGCCTATGTTGCGCAGGCAGGAGAACATTGGGTCAGCGTGTTTGTCCTGAACAATTTGATCGATAGCGTCCATACGTCCGCTCAATACCTGTCGTGAACGGATCGGACGATTAATCCAGCGCTGTAGTAGTCGTCCGCCCATGCTGGTCGCTGTTTTGTTCAACACAGAAAACAGTGTGTGTTCTTCGCCCCCATGGATGTTCAGGGTCAGTTCAAGGTTACGACGTGAAGAGCCATCGATGTGAACAGCTTCATCACTGGTCAGCTTTTGTAGGCGGTTAATATGGGGCAGTTCTGTTCTCTGGGTTTCCTGCACATAGGCGAGCAGACATCCCGCCGCCCGAAGGCCAAGGTCCATATCGTCACAATCAAAACCGGCGAGGTCTCTTACGTTGAACTGTTTCGTCAGTGCAGCCCTGGCAGAGGTCAGGTCAAATTCCCACTCAGGCCGGCATCTTGAACCTGCATGTTCTGTCGCTACGAAAGGATACTGCTGATTATCCATCAGTAGTATCTCTGCAGGAGAAAGCCGGTGAAGCTCACTGACCAGGCTGGTTTCAACAGGATGTTCAGCGAGCTCAAATCGACCGCTGGAAATATCCAGTGTAGCAAGGCCAAAGGATGTGCCGTCAGCGCTGATCGCGGCGATAAGATTGTCACGGCCAGCGTCCAGCAGGGATTCTTCCGTCAGGGTGCCCGGGGTGACGATGCGCATGACCTTTCGTTCAACAGGCCCTTTGCTCGTCGCGGGATCACCTGTCTGCTCGCAGATGGCAACGGAGATACCCCGTTGAACAAGTTTAGCCAGATAGGTATCCACAGCATGAAAGGGAACACCGCACATTGGAATGGGTTCGCCTGCCGAAGAGCCCCTCGCGGTGAGCGTTATATCGAGCGCATCGGCTGCTTGAGCGGCATCTGTGAAAAACAGTTCGTAAAAGTCACCCATGCGATAGAACAAAAGTTCATCAGGGTGCTGGGCCTTAATGGCCAGGTACTGGCGCATCATCGGTGTATGTTGTTGTTCTGTGCTGCCCATTTTTAGCGGTCTATGTCTCTACTAATTGCACTATTTCAATATCTTATATGATCACTTGTTCTTTAGGGGTTGCGCCCGTTTGTCCACGTTTATCCAGTCAAGGTTACACAAGTGTGCGCTGTGTAAGGTAGCTCCCGTATCGAGGAAAGCGTTACTTTGCACGACAAGTGTAACGTTATGCTGGCTCACGGAGCGGTAACGCCCTATTCCGGAAACAGACCGGTAAAGGAGATCGGCGTAACTCGGGTCCATTCTAAACCACTGACGGCGCTTGGCAGCAAAAAGATGCGTTTAGTGGTTCGCTTAGTGCCGCTGGAGGGTATCGGGGGCATCCTTGACTCGGCTGAGTACCTGCCGCGGATCTGGGATTGGTTACAGGTCTGGCAACTTCATCTACTCGGTTACTTACTCTGACCCTGTTGTTACGATCCCGTTTTTGATAGTGGATTTTCGTTTTTCATTTGCTCGGACAAAAGATTCCAGTGCTTCAACGATGCCTCTTACCAACATCGCAATACCGAACAGCAAAACGCCGTGATGCGCGCCGACATGAATATCTGAAAGATCACTTGAAAAGCTTTCCCAACCCTCTGCCAGGCTAGTACTGATTAACACTATGGCAATAGTTAATTTATAACCGGGTGTTCGATAAACGCCTTAAGTCTGTCCATCAGATATGCTCTTAGTGAATGCCTAACATCAGGTTTTCAATGGCAAGCATAACGCATTTGCAGCCAATTCTTCTTCAGTCTCAAAACGTAGCCAGATAATCTTCACTGCTGAGTGTCTTTGCCGCTTAACTGGATGCTCTGTAGCTCAATAACTGCAACGGCCGCTACAGAGACATTCGATACCGTTGTGCCCCTTCAGAAAACACATCTGTTGCGTTCATTCCTAAGCGAAGCGCCAGGGCAATAGAGTCAGAATTTTCAGGTTTGATGAAGGCCTCTATTTCCGCAGCACCGCTGCTATGCCGCCAACTAATAGCAGCTCTTGCCGACTCAGTCATAATGCCAATTCCCCAGCGAAAGCCCCAGCCATCCTGCGCTGCTTTGAGCCAGAATTCGATCAATCTATCGCTGTCATCACTTGTCTTTGCTGGCATGTTGATTTCAATTCCGTCTGCATCTTCAGCAATGCCTGAATACTTCTGAACCTCTGCATGCCGCCACATCTCGAACATGCCTCTCGAATGTTTCATGGATAGCGGTTCAAGCCGTAGTCTTGATGTTTTCAGTGTTGGTATGTCTACGGCACGAGGCCTCATTGTTGAAAGCCTAGCAGCTGAACCGCTAGCAGACGAGGAGCCTGGTAGTTACCCCAATACCGCCATTTTCGGCGACATGCTCCGGCAGATGACGGTCGCCCCTGGTATCGGCCATGGCCTAAGCTTTATCCTGGCGGACGATGTGCATTTCTTCCCTGACAAGCGACATATCGAAGTAATCGCCTTTTAACCAGGCCGCATAGTGATCTGAGACATGCTCGCTATCAGGCCGCCCGCCGTTGCCGCCGGCAATGACAAACTTAAACCGAAGGGGGTCGGCCATGTCGACAATCCAACGAAATGCGGGGCCGTGATAAACCTCCTGTTCAATACCGCCTTTAACCGGCGGATTATGTTGTGCCATCCGCAGCGTGGTAGCGCTGCCGGCAATAGGATCAGGGCCCACATGTATAGCCTGCCATGGTTTGTGTTTACGTAGTGAGTGGCCGAAATGAATTTGGTGTATCTTGCCCCACGACCAATCATCGGCGTAATGGCGCGTGAGATACTCAACGATAGCGATCACATTGTCGGCGATGATCTTGTTCAGCGCGTCTCTGTGGGCACCCCACGGTGATCCCTCTGCCATGAAATGGCTGATATCGAAGCGATTGAGTGCAGGCGCAATGCTCGACATTGTGCTAATTAAAGGGCTCTTACCTAGGACGGTTTCCATAAATTGAATGTGCGAACGTTGTTCCAACAGGGGGTAGAAGATGCAAGCAGCCTTTGAGTCTATGGTCGTCACATAGTCCCAGTCAGACAGGAGTTTGATCGCCGTTTCTAAGCCCTCATGCTGGGGTTGTGATTTTAGCGACTGCAATATGTTCGGTACCAGTTCCCTGGCTCTAACATCCAGCAAGTCCAACTGCATGTCTGCGAAGTAGGCTGTCGTGAAATTGGATTCACGCTTTTGCAATAACTCCTCAATCCGTTTTGCTCTGGCATCGTGGGTAGGAAAATTATGAATCGGATAGCTACCCGAATCGCCCATGGTGTCGTTGTTGGCAGTTAGGGTGTACTGCTTTAGCGGGTTCGATTCGACGAGCAATTCAGCCGCGGTACTTAACCGAAAATGGTAGTCGGGATTGTTACCGGGCAAAGGCACAACGCCCGTTACACCCTGTTCTGCATGATTTTCACCACTGCCTGATCGGTGTCGCAGCGTCGTGGCTATATAGCGATGCATATCATTGTGTCTGTCGACGCAGATAATGTTGTTAACCAACGGGCAGAGATCGTTCTCAAACAATGCATCGCCCAGTTGCTGTGAATTCTTGGCTAATGGCATCAGCGCCAGAATACCCGCGGAAGTGGGTTGATCTCTCAAGGCCCAATCAAGCGCGGTGATACTTCCCGCGCCGCGCAGATCCGTGAAGCCCAGCGCGTCTGTCAGTGACTCGAGAATTGGGCCGTGGGTTGATTCACTCACCGTGAAGTTGCGCGAAGGTTGGTTGGCCACGTCAACGGTATAACGTTGGGTGTTGTCAGGCGCCTCACTCTCAACAAAAACATCATAAGTATCGACGAAGCCTGTTGTCAGCCCCCAGGACACGTCTCGATTGTGTCCCATCATAAAGTAAGGCACGCCGGGGAAACTGGCGCCAAAGACATCCCAATTCGGCACACTCAAGTGCGAATAGAAGAACGTGTTAGGAATACTGTGGGGTTGATGTGGATCGGTTGCTAACATCGGCAACCCGGACGCCGATAACTCTCCGTTGATAGCCCAATTATTGCTGCCGTTCAGCCTTGTCTCATGAGGGAAAAGTAGTTTCGCGACGTTTAGGTCGATATTACGCAATGCGTCCCTAAGGGACTCGACGCACACAGCATCTTCGTTAGAAAACCTGAGCACATGGTGGCGAAAATACTCCACGCCATGTTCTGCCATCAGTTTCCCAAGGTAAATCTTCTCCAGCCAGGTCTTGTGTTGAAACCAGCCTGTGAAGCGATAACGTGAGGCTACATCGTGGCGTGTGTAGTGTCTGGGCTCCGTGCCGGCCTTCAAGAATTCCGGTGGCACCTCATCAAGTGAGTCAACGTAGGCGTTAACGCCCTGAAGGTAGGCGTCAACGATATAGTCACCCGGGGAGTCGGGCACTTCTCTGGCGGTAACATTAAACGCTTTGTGCATCAGATCCTGAGGGATATGTTTCTCACCCATGACGCTGGCAGCCGTGCCAGTGGCGTACAGGTTACTCAGGTGCAGTTGCCATAGGCGTTCGCTCGCGCAGGCATAGCCCATGCCTCTAAAGGCATCTGGAATAGATTTAGCGAAAATATGCGGCACGCCAATGTTATCCCAACAAATCTCAAGGCTGGCGTCGGCTTCAGGAATAGCAAAAGTCATGGAGTACCCGCTGATGTGTTTCCTACAAGGTACCTTCCGTCAATGCTATGGGCAAGGGTCAGAAAGGTCCTAAAAGCCCAGATAAAAGCCTAGATAAAAGCCTAGATAAAAGCCTAGATAAAAGCCTATACGACTTTCATCCTTCTCCTACATCCCTGACCTGTCCCGCCTGAGACTATCAACTTGCCCTACGGGTCGGCAGCGAGGACAGTGTGGACGTGCTGCTAGCCGGGGTGGACCACACGAGCCCCCGTGAAATTCAATCGCCGATTCGACTGCAAATCTTGGCGAAACATAACAAGTTGAAAAAAGCATTTGGCGTTTAAATGATTATATGGATAATACTGTATATATAACCAGTTATAAAAACAAAGAGGAAAAACGATGTCCGACGTTGAAAATAGCGGTTCACAAAAAGACACTCAAAAAGACACGCAAAAAGCTAAGGCGCTATCAGCAGCGCTTTCGCAGATCGAGAAGCAGTTTGGCAAGGGCGCCATGATGCGTCTTGGTGATTCTCCTCTGGAGAAAATCCCGGCAATATCAACCGGGTCCCTGGGCCTGGATATTGCGCTGGGGATAGGTGGATTGCCTCGTGGGCGTATTGTTGAGATCTATGGTCCGGAATCTTCGGGCAAGACAACCCTGACCCTACAGGTCATTGCGGAGGCCCAAAAAGCAGGGGGGGCCTGTGCCTTCATTGATGCAGAGCATGCTCTGGATCCAATGTATGCGCAGAATCTTGGCGTCAATATTGATGACCTGCTGGTTTCCCAGCCAGACACGGGTGAGCAGGCGCTTGAAATTTGCGACATGGTGGTTAGATCTGGTGCCGTTGACGTGGTGATTGTAGATTCAGTCGCCGCATTGACCCCGAAAGCAGAAATTGAGGGCGATATGGGCGACCATCATGTTGGACTGCAGGCCCGGCTAATGAGTCAGGCGCTGCGTAAGATGGCGGGCAACATCAAAAACTCAAATACCCTGGTTATCTTTATCAATCAGATTCGAATGAAAATTGGCGTGATGTTTGGTAGTCCCGAGACGACCTCTGGCGGTAACGCGCTGAAGTTTTATTCCTCTGTTCGTTTGGATATACGCCGCATTGGGGCTGTCAAAGAAGGCGATGAGGTGATCGGTAACGAAACCCGCGTCAAGGTGATCAAGAACAAGGTTGCGCCTCCCTTTAAGCAAACCGAATTCCAGATTATGTACGGCAAGGGAATCTATCATATGGGTGAGGTGATCGACCTGGGTGTCCAGCTTAACCTGGTAGATAAAGCCGGTGCCTGGTACAGCTACAAAGGTGAACGTATTGGCCAGGGTAAGAAGAATGCCTGCGAATATATCACTGAGAATTCACACATCGCTGTAGACATCGAGCAACAGATTAGAGCGAAGCTGCTTGATCACAACGAAGGTTCAGAAGAGGAAGACCTGGATAATGTCACACCGATTTCGGGTGCTTGAGAGCAATAACAATCGGAGTTTGAAGCGAATTGGCGTTGCCGGCGGTAGCCCTAACCCAGCAGCGCCAATAGAACAGCGCCAATAGAACAGCGCCAATGGAACAGCACTAATAGAGCTGCGCTAATGAAAGAAAATGACAGAGATTAAGCCCTCAGATGTTCGCCGCGCCGCAATGGATTTGTTAGCGCGAAGAGAACATTCTCGCTATGAGCTTTTACTTAAACTAACCCGGCGTCTTGGTGATAACCCTGAGCTTATTGATCAGGAAGTCGGCAAGCTGACCGATGAGGGCTTACAGAGTGACCGCAGGCTTGCTGAATCATTTATACGCGCAAGAACCAATAGGGGGCAGGGTCCGGTGAAGATTAAAATGGAGCTGCGTGCCAAGCAGGTTGGTGATGAACTTATATCAATCGCCTTTGAAGAATGCGGCATTGATTTCGCGGCGCTGGCCCGGTCAGTTGCGTTCAAGAAGTTCGGAGACGAGCTTGGCAAAGCTCTGGATACCAAAGCGGTGGATACAGAAGCTCTGGATATAGAAGCTGTGGATATAGAAGCTGTGGATATAGAAGCTGTAGATATGAAAGTTCTGGATATGAAAGTCAGGGCGCGAATATCTCGATTTATGCAGCAGCGCGGCTTTTCCTACGACCATATCTCCGACCTATATTAGGCTCTAACACGAGTTATTAGCGGCTCGCACGGCGGCCGGCGTGAACCAAGTTGACGCTTTCTATAGCTCCCTTGGCTTAATTTCTGTATCTTACTCCTCTTGTTTTTTATCTGCCGAGCTCGTTGCTGAATATTGGTTCGCTGGATTCTTATTTGTCAGACGTGAAATGGTTTATTAGATATGGATAGCCGTGAGCTCCGCAGTGCATTTTTGAATTTCTTCGAGGGTAAAGGCCATACGATCGTTGAGTCGTCGTCCCTGGTGCCCGGTAATGATCCAACCCTGCTGTTTACCAATGCAGGCATGGTTCAATTCAAGGATTGTTTCGCCTTCCGTGAAGACCGCGGATATACCAGGGCAGTAACTTGCCAGCGTTGCGTAAGGGCGGGTGGCAAGCACAACGATCTTGATAACGTCGGTTATACAGCGCGGCACCATACGTTCTTTGAAATGTTAGGTAACTTTAGTTTTGGCGACTACTTTAAGGAAGATGCCATTGTCTTTGCGTGGGAGTTCCTGACCGAAGTCGTTGGCTTGCCCGCGGACAAGCTTTGGGTCACCGTTCACGATAGTGACGATGAGGCAGAGCAAATCTGGATAGAGAAAGTAGGTTTTGATCCTCAGCGTATTACGCGGCTCGGCGACGATGATAACTTCTGGACCATGGGTGATACGGGACCCTGCGGTCCATCTTCGGAAATATTCTACGACCACGGGCCAGAAGTGCCTGGCGGCCCGCCCGGGTCGGAAGATGGTGAACTGGACAGATACATCGAGATCTGGAACCTGGTGTTTACGCAGTACGACAGGTCTGCGGATGGCACTTTAACACCGCTGCCTAAACAGTGTGTTGATACTGGTATGGGCCTGGAGCGACTGGCAGCGGTATTGCAAGGTGTACATAACAACTATGAAATTGACCTGTTCCAGACTCTGATTAACAAAGCTGCACAGCTTCTTCAGACGACTGATCTGGATAACCCTTCCTTAAAAGTCATTGCAGACCACATTCGAGCCGCAGTGTTCCTGATTGCTGATGGCGTCGTGCCTTCCAATGAGGGAAGGGGCTATGTTATTCGCAGGATTATTCGCCGGGCGCTCAGGCACGGTCACAAGCTGCAATCCAGTGGCCCATTCTTTCACCAAATTGTCGGGGAAGTCGTTTCTCAGATGGGCGATGCCTACCCCTTGATTGCTCAAACCGCCAGTCAGGTTGAAAAAGTGCTCCTTAAAGAAGAGCAGCAGTTTGAGCTGACCCTTGATCAGGGCATGCGGATTCTTTCTGACGCGATTTCGCAGCTTGATGAAAAGGAAATTCCGGGTGAAGTGGTGTTCAAGCTCTACGACACCTATGGATTTCCAACCGACTTAACTGCTGATATTGCCAGGGAACGAAACCTGACGCTGGATATGGCCGGCTTTGATCGTGAAATGGAAGCTCAGCGGGAAAGGGCGCGTGCAGCGAGTCAGTTTGGCTCTGCTGATACCGGTGATTTACAGCTCAGCGATGTTACCGAGTTCGTTGGATACGATTCATTGGAAGATGAGTCTACGATTATCGGTATTATTGTTGACGGAGCTCAGGTTGATCAGGCCGATGCAGAACAGCAAGCCCTGGTTGTTCTGGATAGAACACCCTTCTACGCTGAATCTGGTGGGCAGGCTGGCGATACCGGTCAACTGATTGCAGATGGCGTGGTTTTGAACGTCACCGATACGGTCAAAAGCGGTGATGCCTTCCTGCACCAGGGACAGTCGGTTAACGGAAGTCTGGCCGTGGGGGACAAGGTTCAATCGGTTGTCAACCAACCAGTAAGAGATGCGACCCGTTTAAATCACTCAGCGACTCATTTAATGCATGCAGCCCTGCGTAAGATTCTTGGTGAGCATGTGAACCAACGCGGCTCGCTGGTCAATGCAGAGCGCCTCCGGTTCGATTTTTCCCATTTTGAACCCGTATCCAGAGAACAACTGCGAGACATTGAACGACTGGTTAATACCGAAATTCGGGCTAACAGTGCTATTGAAACGGCAGTAATGGACCTGGAATCGGCCCGTAACAAGGGTGCTATGGCACTTTTTGGCGAAAAGTACAGTGCAGAGGTTCGCGTGTTGTCAATGGGTGATGGGTTCTCAGTGGAACTTTGCGGTGGAACTCATGCCGCCCGTACAGGGGATATCGGTATTTTCAGGATTGTATCTGAGCAGGGAGTCGCCTCCGGGGTTAGAAGAATCGAAGCAATTACCGGCTCGGCCGCGCTGGCACAGGTTGAAAGCAATGAAGACCTGTTATCGCAAGCAGGTAGTCTGGTGCGAGCGGACAACCACAACCTGGCGGATAAGTTGCGTGCGTTGATTGACCAGAATAAGAAGCTGGAAAAAACGATTGCGGATCTGAACCGAAAGTTGGCGACGGGTGGTGTAGGTCCAGATATTGCTGAATCTGCCATTGACCTGGGCGGGGTAAAGCTTGTCGTCAGTCAGTTGGATGGAGCCGATCCAAAATCATTGCCGGATGTGCTTGACCAGTTAAAAAACAAGATCGGCAGTGGCATCATTGTGCTGGGTACTGTCAGTGAGGGGAAAGTTGGCCTGATTGTTGGGGTAACCAAGGACCTGACAGACCGATTTCACGCCGGAGACCTGGTGAACCACGTAGCCTCGCAGGTGGGTGGTAAAGGTGGTGGGCGCCCTGATATGGCGCGTGCTGGCGGCTCTGACCCGGATTCACTACCGGCAGCTTTGGCAAGTGTTGAGCAATTTGCCCGAAATCTTGTGTAGTTTTTTCCCTCAAATTTCTATTAAATAGGCGCCCTTTCAAAACGGGTAAGGCCGC
>Ga0206679_10001636_pt1 | contig 18419 bp, 17 predicted proteins | sample M110012015metaG_FD_155464 | JGI IMG/M metagenome (GOLD analysis project Ga0206679, IMG submission 155464) | Ammonia-oxidizing marine archaeal communities from Monterey Bay, California, United States - M1 100m 12015 | ecosystem: Environmental > Aquatic > Marine > Intertidal zone | place: USA... | reverse complement strand
GTAAGATTTGCCTTACAGGTATAAGGGGTGTATAGATGGCTATGTCAATGCACTCTGCATTTAACTCTTTGATGCTAACTGAACTTACACTAGTTAAAAAAGGTGTGTCTGGATCTTATGATGCTAGTAATGATTGGATTCCAGATGTAGTTGTAGAAAGTAGTTTCTTTGGTGTAATAACTTCAGGTAACAAATTCTCTCAATTCGATAAAGGCATAGGATTAAATGCTGAAGACGGAGGGTTTAGGTATTCTGACTATAAAACTTTGTACGTCAAAGATACTGTAGATATTGAGATAGGTGACATTGTAAAGTACAGAAATAAAACCTACAGAACATTGCAGCAATCAGAAGAAAATACTTATGGATTTAATAGCTTTATTCTAGAGAAGAAGGAAGACTAATGACCGCTAAAAGTATACAAAGGCAAGACTTGCAAGTTATGCAGCTCTTCGTAGATACTATGGTTGGCATACCTCAGTTTTCTTATCCTGCACAACAGAATAATGCACCTAAACCATCAGGTGACTTTGCCCACATAAGATTGTTAGAAGAATATCCTGTAGGTATACCAAGCACTGCAACTGTAACTCAAGATGATCTTACCACTACCCAAAGAATATTCAGCCCTGTAAAACTTAGGTTTAGAATAGGTGTAGTAGATACAGATGGAATAGCTTCAAGTAAAGTGCTTCATGGATGGACTACTGAAGTTATGAAGCAGCTTATGATTACTACAGGTTACGGATTTATTAGATGTACACCTATATCAAACGAGTCTGCTAAATTAGAAAAAGAGTGGGAAATGAGGCAAGGCTTCTCAGTCGAATTATATGCCACAAGAACTTTTGAGGAAGTTGTAGATAATATTACACAGGTTGTCACTAGTGGACAATTTGTAGGACGTAACTTATTACACGACCTCAACACAAACACAAACAATTAAAGGAAAAATCATGTCGATTGAAATCACTGAATTTGCTGACGTTTCCATTAGCGTATCGCCTACAGGCGTATCTGGTGGCAACTTTGGTATTCTTGGCTTTCTCGCTAAAAGCTCTGACAGTCTAATTGGCTCAGCAATTTCACCCGCTGAACGTGCTAGACCGTACACAAGCTTAGCTACAGTCGGTGGCGATTGGGGAACAAGTTCTGAAGTCTATAAGGCTGCTACAGCTTTCTATGCTCAAACTCCTACACCACGAGACTTCACAGTAATAATGAACTATGATGTAGCTCAAGCAGCTTCACTAGTTGGTGGATCTTCTTTAACTGAAGCAAATCTTATTGCAGCAGCTTGGAATGGTACAGGTGCTTTAGAATTTACAGTAGATGGTACAACTATCTCAATCACTGACTTAGATGTATCTGCTGCTACAACTTATGCAGACATTGCTTCAGAAATTGAAACTGCTATTCAACTTGAAGTTGGTGGTGCTACTGTAACTTGTACACACGATGGCTCACGATTTGTTATTAAATCTGGCACTACAGGTGCAGCAAGTACAATTACTGTAGCTTCAGATTCAGATGCAGCTAATAACTTAGGTCTTACAGCAGCATTTGCTCAAGTCTCAGACGGTCTTGATGCAGAAACAGCAGTAGACTCACTTGCAGCATCTGTAACTAAAGGTATTGAGTTTGTTGGCTTAGTTACTGATAAATCTTATCGTGATTATACAACTGGTTTACTTGACTCTGGCAACTCTGCTGAAGATATTGCTGTATGGGCAGAAGGCGCTAAGAAGATCTTCTGTAACACAACTAATGCTTTGTCTACTCTGACAGCTACTACAGGTCACGTTGCAGCCGCAGTTAAGTCTCGTACTTTACGATTTACTCTTACCACTTTCTCTCGTGATACTAGTGCATACCCATCTGCTTCTGTATTTGGTCGTGCTGCTTCTGTTAACTTTGAATCTATTAACAGTACAATCACACTTAACCTAAAACAGATGCCTACTGTAGCAGCAGAAAACCTATCTCCTGCTGAGTTCGCTAAGCTACGTGAAAACTATGCTTCTGCTGTAGTGCAAGTTGGTAAAACTGTAAATGCTTACACTGATTCACGAATGGCTTCTGGCTCATGGCTTGATACTACTCACGGTATCCTATGGCTAGAGAACCGTATAGAAACTGATGTGTTTAACTTACTGTATGTTAACAACACTAAGATTCCTTACACTCAAGCAGGACTTAACACTCTAGTAGCTACAGTAGAACGTAGTCTACGGGCAGCAGTACGTAACGGTCTAGCTGGTGCTGGTTTCCTTCCAAATGGTAACTACTTACCAGAAGGTTTCATTGTAGAGTCTGTTCCTCTAGCTGATGTATCTGTAGGTGATAAAGGTAATCGTATCTATCAAGGACTTTCATTTAAAGTTGTTGGTGCTGGTGCATTACATGAAGTTGTTATCTCTGGCGAATTCTCCGAATAAGGAATAAATAATGTATCAATATAGTTTTGCTAATGTAGACCTTTTGCTAGAGTGTGACTTTGAAGGTAAACCTGCCTCAAACCCTACTCAGTTTAAAGTAGAAGGCTTTGCTACAGGTGAAAACCTAATCAACATCATGCGTAGAGCACCTATTGCTACTACCACTTTTGGTGCGTATGGTGATATGGTTGTAAACATGCAACGAATCAGAGCTGGTGACTTGACGTTCCCACTACTGATGAACTCTAAAGAAAACAAGTACTTACAAGATTGGGCTAATAACTTCCAGTCTCTAGCTGATCAAGATGGTCAGTTGGTTCAGCCTATTCAGGCTAAGCTTGTGGACAATATGGGTAAAGATGAAGTAATCTTAAACAACGGTGTAATCTTAGCCATGCCTTCTCTAAGTCGTGGACAAACTATGAACACTGTTACATGGGTTCTTACATTTGAAGAAGTCGTGTTCAAGCGTGAACATGGCGGTGATCTTCAAGATCTAGGTTAAGTAATATGACGATAGCCTCTGCGCGGATTGGTGGATACTGGTCGATGTACGCTATCGTTCTCTTTGAGAATTAGGATTTAAAATGACAGAAGGTTATACAGCAGCCCTACAAGATGGGCGAGAAATTTATATTCCAAACTGGCCAGCTAATGTTCAGTTTGAAAATTTGACTCAAGTGTGTAAGGTATTTGGGCAAGAAAATGTTATTTCGATAACTACAGACAAAAGTGTTCCTGTAGCTATGTTAGCAATTATGGATGCAGAAGATCACAAGCTTGCAACCAAACTGGTGTTTCACTTTATACAGCAAGCAAGGATTGATGGTAGTAAGATTGACCTAAACAAAATTGAGGATTTAGGAATGCCTACTATTACAGAATTGTTTGTACACGTACTACATTCTCAGTACAATGATTTTTTCGTATCAGGTTTAGCAAAGGCAGCCTCCCCCAACAAATAGCTAGTGGGCAAGAGCACCTATTACCAGTAGATTACAGTCAGATATATCCAGAACTAAATGGTTACCTGATTAAACCTTTGCTAGTAAACCCTCCTATGTGTACATTAAAAGAATTAAAAGATGGCACATATAGTTTATTTGATGTAGAAACTATGCACCAAGTAATAGAAATAAGATCACATTTGTCTGCACCTGTAGAGGTTCCTGACATACCAAAATATTAATAGGATCACAACATGATGGATGATTACGAAGGCAGTACTGGTGATAATGAAGACTTATCACAAGATTTAACTGAAGGTTACCAAACTTTAGATATGAGTTCTTCGGATTTACCACCTGAAGATGTTAGTGATCTAATGGATGAATATGGAAACTTCATAGACTTAAGGGAAACTACAGGAGACTATACAGGCCAAAATGCCACTGGCTCTGTAGGTATGAGACAAGAAGAAGAACTTTCGAGAGAAATTGCTTCTGTAAAGTCTCTAGATGTAACGGGAAATAACCCATTAGTGGGAGCAATGACCAGTGAAGATATTCACTTAGGTCGGATTTCACATTTTAAGATCGATGAACAGAAAGCTACTCTTGATAAGTTACAGAGAACTACTTTTGCAAATGACGACCAACTTAGTAAACACCTTGACACTTTAAGTGAATTCCAAACAGCTATTTCAGGTAACTCCGAAACTGTTTGGGATACTGAAACTAACAACTATGTAGTCCGAGAATCAAAAGGTAATCTAGAAAGTTTTACTAGAAAGCTGCACAGCTCTATACGTCCTGAACACTTACCTTCTGAAGTCAAGTCAATTGATCCAAAATATTACGTACCAAACTCCATAGAGATAGAAGAAAACTATGATGGGAGCTTTAGGCTAAAAAGATCTGAAGGTCTACTAGCCGAAGCAGCTCCTGAACTAAATAACATTACTGGTAAAGTAACTAGAAACTACTCTAGGCAAGCTAACAGAAAAGCTGCTCAGTTTATGACTGGTGCTGAAAGATATAATGTTAGGGGAGTAGGCGACTACATGCCTCTTAACGAATCTGAGTTTATGGAAAGCTCTAACGCTAATATGCAGAAAGCTATGCAGATAGCTAAGAAACTTTCGCCAAGATACTTACCAGAAGGTTTGACTAAAATAGACGGTCAGTACTCTGCATCTGCACTTAAGTTGCATACAAGTGAAGAGTTAGATCACACTAGAAATATTCGACTACATCAAATACACAATTCTTTAGTTCAGTATGCTTTAGATGGCAATGGTAAAGTTCCGTTTCCAGAGCAACTAAAGAACCCTGATGGTACTATGATCAGAGGGTTAAAGAAAACCAGAAACGCTACTAGGGATATTATCAATGGTAAGCGTACTGCTGCTGCTACAGGTGGTTCACCTTATGGTACAGTACTTGAGTACGATAAGTATGCAACAGAACAAGGTTGGTTAAATAAAGATGGCATTGTAGAAGAACACTCTAAATCGTATTGGGCAAACAGACCAAACCTTGCAAACACTTTGTTTGATGACTTGATGCCTTTTGATGATGACACTGACTCTGCAAAGGAACTAAGAAAATTAGCAGCAGACGAATTTGGAGATATGTTTTCAGAGTTGTCTGGTATAGTTAAATCCCAAATGACTACTAATGCAGATGATGCTTATGGAAACTCTAAAAGATCAGGAGGCTTCTATAGCCCTTATGGTGAACAATCAGATGCACAGTACATAAGGGATGAACTAGCTAGGCAAGGTATCGAGGGTGGTTTTGGAAACGAAGCAACTACAGATAACTTAGATGGTATGCACCTATCTGGTGAAAAACCTGTAGATGGGTCAGTTTCAAGTTCTGCCGTAGTATCGGGCAACTTAATCTACCCAACTGCTACCATAAAAGAATCTTTCAAAACTAGTAGCAGTGTACCATCTGTCGATTCGGAAGGTAGAGTTTACTATCCTACTATTGATGATGAACGAGATAAAATTGTACAAGTGATGGGGCCACCAAAGCTTGCAACTACTACACAAGGTATCCTAAGAGAAGACCTACTCATTGGTGATATGTTACGTACTGCTGGTTCAGAAAAAGGTGGCATGTACGGTGAGCGTGACTTAGACGATATGAGCATAGGAGTAGAGAAAGGCTTAGAAGAAATAGAAAGAAACAATCTATTATCTAAGATGCCTCATCTAGGTCTTGACTTTGAAGGTATACCACAAAGGTCTGTTGCATGGTACGCAGCCAGAAATAAACTTAATGTAACTGCATCTGAAATAGTAGGCTCTGCGTCAAACTTTGCTACTGAAGGCGCTCTCACATCTACAATCAATAAGAAAAAGAAAGAAGCAGAAAACAGAAAGAAAGCTCACCAATTAGGAGTTGCTATACCTTCTGGTTTTAAAGGCAACTACAGTACTGGTCAAGGTCAGAAGACTGAGGATACTTCTATTAGAAGGTTCTTAGAAAAGAATCCTAACTACAACTTTAAAGAAGTAGGTCTGATACAGAACCCTAAATTTCCTGGCCTTGGTGCTTCTCCTGATGGAAGATTGTATAATGATGATGGTGAACTAGAGTCTTTGTTAGAAATAAAGTACTTAAAAGACATATCTGAAAAAGGTACTGCTAAGTATGATGCTCAAGCTCAGTTTCAAATGATGATAGAAGAAGTCGATAAGACTGAGTTGTTTGCTGTTGATAGCCTGACTATGAGAACTAGTCAAAGGACTATTCATGCTGACAAGGGTATGCAGAAAAGAATTCGACAAAGAATAAACGCTGCTATTGTAAATAGTGGAGGTAACCTATCTGACTTAAGTGAGGAAGAAGTGGAACAATTGTTTAATGAAGAAAATGAATCTTCTTCTCAAAAAGAATCCTTTGATGGTGATGTAAAAGCTGAAGAAGAAATGACTACGTTTGGTGATGATAGCTCTACACCTAGCAGTAGTGTTGGTAGTAGTAATATCTCAGCAGAGACTCCAAGTATAAACCTAGTTGAAGAAAAGAAAGACTTTGTTGGGCCTCATAGGAAAGAGGGTAAGAAAGAGGCTGTAGCAGAAGCTGCTAAAGTAGCTGAGCAAAAGAAAGCTGAAAGAAATGCTGATAAAGAAGCTGCTAAAGCTGATAAGGAAGCTGCTAAAGCTGATAAAGAAGCTGCTAAAGCTGCTAGGGAAAGGGCTAAAGCTGACAGGGAAGCTTCAAAAGCTACAAGAAATTTCTCTAAAGCTGTCAGAGAATCTTTAGATAAGCTATCTAAAGGAGCCATTAATACTAACGAATCTAGTATGGACTTTGTAAGGTTAGGTGATGAAACAGGTTTAAGTGGTGGTAAAGCTAAGAACCTTGTTGAAAGCTTAGAAGAAATGGGAATGTCTGATACAGGCGCTTTCAGTACAGTGACAAAAGTTGGTAACATTAGAACCACATTAATGAACTCACAACTTTTTGCTAACGAATACGGAAAGCAAGTTACAGCTTACTCTGCTTCTAGAACTGTTGATGGAAGATCTTTTAATGAAGCATATGGAAATTTTCTATCACCAGATAAGCTAAGAGGGTTGGCAACAGAAGGTACAGATGCTTTGTTAGCTGAGTACGCTAATATGGCTGAGCAAATGTCTCCTGCTGACCGAACTACTTTCCAAGCAGCATTAGGAATAAACTTCAATGGTGTTGATTTCAGTATAGATAGAGATCTTAGGAATGAAAGATTCTTAGATGAAGATGGTGCAAACAGTTTTAGAGAAGCTGAAGCTACTATAGAAAACATTAAAGATACTGTAACACAAGGTCTTGTAAACTTTACTGGTAGTGCAGGTGGTGTTGCTGCTGGTCTAGGTGCTTTAGGTTTAGGTGGTGCTTTTGGGTTATCTAAACTGATGGCTGCAAAGAAAGTTAGAGATGCAGTAACTTCTACACAGAAACCTTCTGCTGTCAAGGGTGGCAAAACTTCACTAACGAAATCTGAAAGAAGTACAATGAATCTAGCTAAGAATGCTGGTAAGCTTACAGCAGGAGGGTTTGCGAGTGATGCAATAGGCAGTACAGCTAGAGGAATGTTTGGCATTGAAGACGATGGCGGCGTTGCAGATTCATTAATGGATATTGCAGAGTTTACTATGGCTGGTGCTGGATTTGGCATTAAAGGTGCGGCAGTTGGTGCTGTAGCTGGCGTAGGAAATGAACTGTTAGAAATGGCAGGTTTTAACTTTGAAGATATTGTACCAAGTAAAGGTATCGCTGATAAGCCAGTAATGTCTAGAGGTAACGATATTAATAACGTCAATGATATTGACGTAAATGTTGTTGTTAATAAAGATGGCGTTGAAACTAATGTTAGAAGTAATGGAGAAGATTACACAGACTACGAGGCAGGGACTTAATGAACTTAAAACAAGAAGTATTTGTTGAGATTTACAACAGTGTAGAAAGTGATAATATCCTGCTAGGCACTAGTGAGTTAAGGGTAGATTTTGATATAAGAATGATACCTAACTTTAATGTAGCTAAGGTTACTATTTACAACTTAAACAACGATAACATTACAATGTTAGCTGGTGGTGACAAGTATCTCACACTAAAAGTAAGATCCTATGGTGGTGAAAAAGTTACCTTAATGAATAAGTTTAGGATAAACAACATGGTAGATGAGCTAGTTATGCCTAACCGTATAACTAGTTTGTTCTGTCAATCTTGGGAAAGGGTAGCCTTACTAGAAAAGCCTATAGATGAAACTACAGTGTACTTACCAAGCTTGAAAAACTGCGTTGAAAATCTAAAAGCTGTTGCTGAGTTCAAAGGCAAAATAGATTACATTTCTTTTCCCGCAGGTAAGGAAACTAAGCAAGACTTAAGAGTAGTAAGAACTTTTTCAGGTAATTTTATAGATGCCTTAAAAGAGTTAGGTAGCGAGTTTGACTTTAATTTTTATGTAATAAATGGAGACTTAAAGTTAATGCACAAACCTGACCTTAGATCTGTAGGGTTAACTGATTTAAACTCTCGTGAAACTGTAGTGTTTAAAACAGATGCTATGAGGTCTAATCCTAAAGTTGGTATAGCATCTGCTGTAATCGACAGTATACTTGACCCTAATATAAATCCAACAACAGTTATTGATTTATCCAATTTGATTACTGTAGGTGTAGATGAAAATGATCTTAGGTTGCAAGTAACACCAGACAACTACCTTAAAAGCTTTTCTAGTTATACAAGATACCAAGCGTTTACTACACAGCACAGAGGTAGTAACTACACATCTGATTGGAACACTGTTATTAATGCAATCTCCCCAACTGACGGTAAGCTTTCGCCTACTGTAGCTTGGGCACAAATAAATAAGGACTAGTAATGGCTAAGTCAACTCCTGCTCACATTATATACAAAACAGCAAACGGTGACGAACAGACGTTGAACTTTCACGCTGTTATGTCTGAAGATCACAAAGCAAGCTCTCAAGTAACTAAGTATCCAGTGCAATCTGGTAAACATATATCTACACATGCTATACGCGAAAACAGAGTTATATCCCTAAAAGGTTCATTCTCAAACTATGGGTTTACATCTAGCGCTGTAGCTGTAGGTCAAGATATTGGTGTACTACCTGCTAGACCTACTTTTGGTTCTGACACTAACAGTGCTATGTTTGAAGTATTGGAATCCTTGGTACAGTCTGCACAAGAATGTAAAGTAGTTACAAACTTAGGTATTTATGAGCCTGTAATATTTAATAAGTTTTCAACACAACAAGCCTCAGGTACAGTAGATACTCTAAACTTTACTATCTCTGGCGAAGAGATTATAAAGATTTCTGAAACTTCTAGTAACGCTCCTATACCTTTATCTTTCACTGTACTATCTGGCCCTGCTAGGGCAGCAGCAGTGTTTGAGTTAGATAGGCAAGGATTACTTACAAACCCTTTTGATGAAATATCTAAAGCAAATTTTACTATAGGTAAAGACTTTGTTATTTCAGGAGAAGATGAAGTAGGTAATGCTGTAAAGACTACTTGGGTATATAAAGGTAAAGACCCCGTACCAAATGGTTTAGATAATTACGAAGTTCATCTCAGTGAATCTGCTGTAGAAGTTTATGGAGCTGACAGTGGGTTACTAGATGATTCCTGTTGTGAAGGTAAAGATGAAGAAGATACCTTTGCAAGTTTACTTTCTGCTGGCGTAGATAACACTGCTGACTGCTTTGTTGATGAAGTTGGGAATTTAATCTTTAACGAAGCTGAAGAATTGTATGCAACAGCTATAGGAGATCTAAAACAATCGGGTTATGGTTTTATATACGAAAACACACCACCTAACGCTGCGGGAGCTGCTTTACTAAATGCTGGAACAAGCTGTATAGTACAGTCAGCTACAGGCGGTACTCAAACTGATCCACTAATTGCCATTGCAGATTCGCTACCTACAGTTGACGATATGTTAACTGGTGCGCAGAATCAATTAGGTTTTGGAGAAGAAGCTACCGAAGTTGGTGAGCTGCTTCAAGTTAAGTCGGGGTGTGCTTGTTGATGAAACTAAGTAAAGCGTTTATTTGTATAGCAGGGAGAATTGTAGAATACTTTCCTGCTACACAGACAGCTACAATTAAGCTAAGCAATGATAGAACTTTTTCTACACCAGTAGAAGATGAAGTACAAGTAAAAGAGCCTTTACTATATGATGTACCTGTGTACACTTCTGGTGGAGGTACTTGGCACATCACCTTTCCTATTAAAGTAGGCGACACTTGCTTAATGCACTTTAGCCAATCAGGTTATGACCACTGGCTATTTAAAGATGCTGATGGAGCAGGGGTAGATACAGATGGTAAAGCTATGCCTTGGACTAAAAGAATGTTTAGTTGCACAGACGGTTTTGCACAAGTAGGTTGGAATAATATACCTAGAGCAATACCTGAGTACAGCGCAACAGATGCTGAGTTTAGAAACCAAGATAGGAACCAGAGAGTAACACTACTAGAAAATGGCCAAATCCATATCAAGACTGGCACAACTACTATCAACCTGAAACCAGATGGTGACATTGACATTAACACTGATGCAAACTTAAATGCTACAGTTGGTGGCAATATGACCTCTACAGTTACAGGCAACTCTGTAGTAACATGTGAAACCGCAGAGGTTACAGCTAATACAAGTAGTACAGTAACTAGTCCTGCAATAGATATGAATGCAGCCACAGGTGTTACAATGACTACACCACTATGTACCATTACAGGCAACTTGCTTTTAGGTGGTGCGCTAGGTTCAGGTGGTGCAGCAGTCCCAGCTTCTGGTGCTGTAATTACTGGCCCATTAGAATCTACAGATACAGTAACAGCTACCAATGTAATATCTGGTGGTAAATCAGTTAACGGCCATTCACACACCAACCCTGAAGGTGGAACTACTGGCCCATTTTAAGAGAATAGATATGAAATTTTTAAGTACTGCAATACTAGCAATTATGTTACCTTTGACCGCTTCGGCAAATTCTGTAATCAATTTTGTATGGGATACTCCTACAAAACGTGAAGATGGTTCACCACTTCCTGCTATTGAAATCTCAGGGTACAACCTGTACGAACAAGGTGAAAAGGTAGCTTGGATTGAAGGTGGTGATACTACCAGTTTTGTATACGATTACGGTGGTTACGGTCAACCATGCTTTACAATATCTACTACAGATTTCTGGAACCAAGAAGGTAATCAATCACCAGAGACTTGTGTTAATGTTTTTCCTGCACCACCATCGGCCCCTGTATACCTAGATACATCAAACTAAGATGGAAAAGGTTTATCTGGTGGTGGCTAAACAAATTTTAAATAAGGATACAATATGTATTTTGCAAAACTAGAAGGCAACTTAATTGTAGCACTTTACAACGGAAACTTTGACTACGTTCACCGACTAACAGGTGAAGCTATGAAAGGGGCTGTACGTGTTCCAGATGGTTGTGTACAAGTTACAGGAGAAGAATACGATGAACTACTCCAACATATGTACACTTGGAACTACGAGTGGAATGGGACTAACATTGTTAAAGTTGTAGCTAACGGATTAGAGTACAAGATCGGCCTTATCTTGTTTGAAGATCGTGTTAAGTTCATGAGTGATCGTAGAGAAGAGCTAACAGCTATGACAGAGGCAGAGTTAGACGCTATACTAGCAGAGGGTAACTAATATGTCTCTTGATATTATAACCAGTACAATATTATCACCTGAGATAGCAACACCCTCACCTCTAAGGTCTATTACAGGTATTACTTACAGCATAGGTTCTTTCTTTAAAATTTACAGCACTCAGGTAAATGATTTAGAAGTTCAAAATATGATCTTTGCTCTACAAGCTACTACTGGTGCAGGGTCAACGATAGATAATGATCTTAGGCTTAGTGTTGAATACTTTACAGGTTATGACAACACTACCTTAAATAGTACTATAAGCGTACGAGGGATTGCACCTACAACAACTTCATTTTTTGGTTCTAGGTCAAGCCAACACTTTGCAATGTTTGGAGAGCAGGTAGACTACTCAGTACACGTAAACAAGTGGCTAATGATGGCAGCTACCCATGACCACACTACACAAGAGCGTAAGGCTTATCTAATAGATTGTGATACGGGTACAACAATCCACAGCAGTACAACCACTGCTGCTTTTGCAGGTGCAGTAACAACTGCTGACTATCAATACCTAATAATGGGTGGGACGAATATTCAAAACCTTCAACTTGGTACAGACGAGTATTGCCTTAAAGCAGAAGATTGGCTAGTAGATGAAGTATTAAGTGAGTCAGACTTGCAGACTATTTCACAGGCAGGGTTTGTAGCAGATAGTCACCCAACTACGTGCTTGATTGATCTTAATTACATGCTACCACTGACAACAACTGTAGGTACTGACACATCGGTTACTCCTGCTCGTGATGAACACTTTGTAGTAGATCAAGTGTCAGGTGCATCTTTAAGAGTAGCTAGGGGAGTACTATTTACAAGTACAGATAACCCTGTAGAAGTTCTTAAGATAACTGGTGTTAGTCCTAGCAATACCTCAGTAGATGTAACAGGCTTTTCTGTACTGACAGAGGACGCTAAGGTTGTAGCATATCCTGCTAACACCTCTACTCCATCTGCTGCTAACGTATACAATGAAGTAGGTGCAACAGCAGCAAGCTCTATTGTATTTACTGGTGGTACAGGTGGAGTAACAGCAACTATCTCTGGTCTTTCTTCTGACACTAGCTATGACATATATTTAGTGCAAGAGGATGGTGCAAGTGGCTATATACTTACTGATGAAACAGAAACGACTACAGGCACAAGTCTTACACTAGCTCTTACTGATATAGAAGGCACTGCCCTCAATAACGTAGCAGACATTGAATACGCTATATTTGTGGGTACTGCTGCTAATGCTCTAGGTACAAAGCTTGACTCAGGTTTAGTAACTATGGTAGGAGACAGTATTACAATAGCTGTAACAGGTGCTTCATCAGGTGACAACGTAGTAGTCATGTTAAGTAAAGCAGGTGTAGAGTACGGAACTTACCCTGCAACATTAAGCTAAGGAGCTACTATGCCTTTTGTTTTTGGCAACCCAAACTATCATGGCTCTGGTTTTATATTTGACGATCCTACAGAAACCTACATTGCTGGTGTCACCATAGTTAGCAATGATGCTAGTATGCAAAGGCAGACTAACTTTCAACTAGTTTGCACAGGATCTACAGTAGTACCAACAACTGCCAACACTACTCTTGTTAGTGGTAACGATACACTTGTACCAACTACTGTTACAGGTAGTGGCCCATACACAATAACTTTCCCTGTAGGTGACTTAACTAAGCAAGTAGATGCAACTGGTTACGTATGGACTCTGACTATAGATGAAGGTACGCCAGAAACTGTAGATACAGATCCTATACCTTTAGTTATACAAGCTGGTTGGGATAAAGTAGATTTAACAAACCCATCATTTGTAGGTGATTCTGTACTTAAGGATTACGCAGCTTTAGTAGCTGTAACAGGTGATGATCTAGAATATGATATAACTAGTGTACTAGATACTGGTGTAAACTTTAGTATAGATCCTGACGGTGATAGGGTAGTTACTGAAGACAATGCTCTAGATTGGTTTAACCCTATCATACTTGATGTACGTGTTGTACAACAAGATGGTACTATAGGAGCTACTGAAGAAGTCATACTAGGTTCGTACAATGACATAACTGCGCCAGTTATTACACTAAACGGTGACAGTACTGTATCTGTAGACTTAGGTTCTACTTATACAGAGTTAGGTGCAACTTGGACTGATAACGTAGATGGTACAGGTAGTGCAACAGTTTCAGGTACTGTAGACATAAATACTATTGATGATTATATCATTAGTTATGATCATACGGATACTGCTGGTAATGTTGCAACAACTGTAACCAGAACTGTCTCCGTAGTAGACCCTGACCTAGAAATACCTGTAATAACCTTAACTGGTGCAGCTACTATTAACCTAGAGCATGGAGCTGCTTATGTAGAGCTTGGTGCAACTTGGACTGATGATATAGATGGTGCAGGCAATGTAGTCGATATTACTGATGACATTGACAACACAACACTAGGCCCGTATACAGTCAGATACAACTACACTGACAACTCAGGTAAAGCTGCTGTAGAAGTTACACGTACAGTTAACGTAGTTGATACAACTCCTGCTGTTATCACTATTCAAGGTAACAACCCGCAAACAGTAGAAGCTGGTACTGACTTTGTAGATGCTGGTGCAACTTGGGTAGATGATGTAGATGGTACAGGTAATGCTGTTGCTGTCTCTAATGTAAACACAAGTGCAGTAGGCCCATACACAGTACAGTACTCTTACACTGATAGTTCTGGTAACGTATCTACAGAAGCTACACGTAATGTAAACGTAGTTGATACAACTGCACCTGTCATAGTTCTGCAAGGTCTTCCTACAGTAGTTGTAGAAGTTAATAGCATATACAATGAAGAAGGAGCAATCTGGACTGATGCTGTAGATGGAACAGGCTTTGCTAATACATCTACCAACCTAGACTTGACAACGCCAGGAAGTTACACAGTTTACTATGACTATACAGATAGTTCAGGCAACGTAGCCACTACTGTACTTAGGAACGTAATTGTAGCTAAGATACAAGGTTCATCCGATGGTGGCAGACACTTAGCCTTAAGTAAGGAAACACATGACCTTATTAAACCTTTTGGTGGTGGTGTGTCTCGTGTTAATGAAGGTAGGTTTGTAGTACAACAAGTTAAAAGTAAGCTTAGGACTTGGTTAGGTGAGTGGGCTTTAGACCCTACACGCGGTTGGGTTAACCAAGAAGACTTTGAACGTAACTACAACTTAGCTGATTTAGAAAGGCGAGCAAGAGTTATCATACTAGAAACTGATGGAGTACTATCAATCGTAAGTCTTATATCAAGCTACAGCAATCGTAAGCTAACTTTAGAGTTTAAGGCTAAAACTAAATATGGAACTATTGATCTAATTGTTCCTTGGGGAGTGACATAATGGCTGGTTTATCCAGAGCTGGTTTTGAACCAGAAAGTTACGAGAACATCAAGTCTCGTATTGAAGGAAAGCTAGAAGTATTCAATGCTGGCTTTGACTTCTCACCTGAGTCACCAGACGGTCAGCTTATAGGCATTATGTCCTATGAGCTGTTCCAATGCTGGTCACAACTAAGTAACGTATATAATAGTTACAATCCTGACTTTGCTACAGGTGCAGGACTTAGGAACATAGGTCAGCTATCTGGCTTGCCTTATGGTGTAGCAAGTAGATCGTCTGCTGTATGTGAAGTTACTGGAACTGCTGGTACTGTTATACCTCAAGGTAGCATAGTACTAGATGCAGTTGGTAACGAGTTCTACGTAGCATTTGATACAACTATACCTAGTAACATTCAAGTAGTAGCTAAGGTAGCAGGGCCAACACCTGTATTAGCTGGAACTATCATTGCTATACAAACACCTTTGGCTGGTTGGGATACTGTAAGTCAATCTACAAATGGTTCAATAGGTAAACTGGCTCAGACTGAGCAAGAATACCGTAATGACCGTAACAAGTCTGTAATGCGTAACTACACTTCTACAGAAGAAACTATGCAAGCAAGGCTAGTAGAACTTGGTTTACCTCAAGCTAAAGTATTTAACAATGATACTAACGCTCCTATTGGCAGTGTACCTGCTTTCACTATACATGTTACTGTAGGTGAATTAGGTAACGTAAATGAGAACGATATAGCTAAAGTTATACTAGAAACTAAACCTCTAGGCTGTCCTACATCTGGAACTACTACACGAACAGTAGACGATATTATGGGAGTATCCCACGATGTAAGGTTCAGTAAGGCTAACGAAGTTGTAGTAGACATTGAACTTGATGTTACATTCCTAGATCCTAATGACGCTGGTGCTGACATTCAGATTACTAATGCTCTTGTAGAACATATCAACTCCTTACTTAGTGGTGAAGATGTTATATGGTCAAGGTTGTTTAGTTTCATTACACCTTATGCTAAAGCACAGATTAACTCGCTTAACATTGGTGTCTCAGGTGGAGCCTTAACTTCAACAAACCTTGCTATTGCAGATGATGAATTTGCTTCTATTAGTGATGCTAACATTACAATAACTGTAACGTAGGTATATAATGTTTTTAGAAAGAATAAGCAAACCTGAAATCAGTACTACTAAAGGTACTGAACTTATGAATAGCTTATTACTTCTTCAATATCAGAAAAGTACTAACTTAAAAGAGTACTTTTCTGCTTTTATAGAGGAAGTAGATTTGTTATTCTACGAAATAGAAAACGTATACTTAGGTAGGTTCATAGAGTGGGCAGAGGGTGAGCAACTAGATGTTATAGGTAAGATACTTGGAGAGACTAGAGGGTTAGGGTTACCTATTACCTTCTTTGGCTTCTCTGATGATGGCCTAAACACAGCTAACGCAGGATCATTAGCAGACTTTAACACTCCAAGTGGAGGTGGTATATTCAGATCAGATGGTCAGAATAATACTAACAATGTAGAGCTAAGTGATCTTAGTTTTAAAAGGTTATTGCTTGCTAAAGCTTACCTAACTAACAAAAGAAGTATTGATGTTAACACATGCTACAATGCTATTTCATATTTGTTAGGCAGAGTGCCACAGAAGGTAGAGTTAAGCTTTCCAGCAACCTCTACTATACAGATTGAGTTATCTGCAAGCGACACTACAGCAACTGATGTAGCTTTCATTCAATATTTTAAGAAATACCTAGTACCTCTAGGAAACACTTTAATAGTAGTTAGGACATAAATATGACTGCACAAAGAGATTTGGGCCTAGTATGGGCTTTTAGTGGTGGTACATTACCTGTAGACAGCACTAAATATCAAAACGGTTGGGTAGCAGAAATACCTACCTACCAACAATTTAACTACATGGTTCAAGGAATTGACCAAAACGTACTGCATTTGGCCGAAGAAGGTGTGTTTGATTGGCAAGATAACATAACTTATGCAGTGGGAGCTAGAGTAAAGCGTACTAACGTAATTTATGTGTGTATCGCAAACTCACTGAACAACGATCCTGACTTGGATTCGACTAACAGCTATTGGGTTACGGGCGGGTACGTTGGCGAGCCTACTACTCTTAAGCAAACGGACGGTTTTCGTCTAGATTTCGGTTTTAAGTCGCAAAGTACTTGGCTTGGACAGGAGCAAACCATCTATGGTACTACTCCTATGGTCGGTTACTTCACAAGCGACAGCTCAACAAACTGGGGTGTAGCAAACTATAGTGGCGAACTAGTTGCTGTAGACTTAGGTACAGCTACTGACACTGTACCAGACAGCCGTAACATCAATAAAACTGGGCCTAACTCACATCGTATATTCCATGAAGGACATTTACCTACAGCTTCCGAAGTCGTAGGCGGGGTAGAAGAAGCTCCGAACGATAACAAATTATACGCTCGTAAAGGTATTACCGCCACATCTGGTCAATGGGAAGAAGTAACAACTACCACAGTTAGTACCTCACCTCCACCACCAGTAAGAGGGGCAGGACAAGGTTGGTTTAACCTCGATGATGGTCAACTATACATTGACGTAGATGATGGTGACTCAGAGCAATGGGTTCCAGCTAACTCTCCTTATGTTCCAGCTTCAATAGGTTCAGGTAGCGGTTCAGTAACACCCGATGCAGTAAACATTGTATACGATAATACCACTTCAGGATTAACAGCTACAGAAGTACAGTCAGCTCTCGATGAATTGGCAGCTTCTGGCGGTGGCGGTGGTGCTACTGATGCAGCCAGTATATCTTTCGATGATACAGTAGTAGGTGAAGGAAATACTAACGTACAAGATGCTCTCGAAGATGTATGGGTAAGACTACAACAATTAGAAGGAGGCTCATAATGGCTATTAATTTTCCAAACAACCCTTTAGATGGTAACACTTACACCTACGAAGGCGTAAAGTATACATTTAAAGATACTGGTTCAGGTGGGTATTGGTATCTAAAAGACTTGGGCACTGCTACAGCAGCTACCACAGCCGATGTAAATGCAGGTGCAGACAATACAAAATATGTAACTTCTGACTCTTTAAGCGGATCTACATACGATAAAAACTACAGTAACTCATATACACTAAACGATTCAAATACTGTAGCTACTTCTAAAGCTGTACACGATGCAGCTTTAGTCACTAGAGTTCCTACTGGTACAATTGTGGCTTTTGCTGGATCTGTAATACCTAGTGGATGGTTGGAATGTAATGGTGCAGCAATTAGTACAAGTTATTCCGCACTTAGATCTTTGGTAGGTACAAACACACCAGACTTACGTGACCGGTTTATAAGAGGTAAATCCTCTTCACGCTCTGTACGTTCAACTCAAGAAGATGCTGTACAAAGAGTGACAGGTAATATACTTGGCGTATCAGAAAGTTTCGGAGCTGGTGGTACTGCTTCAGG
>Ga0206679_10001633_pt1 | contig 18421 bp, 12 predicted proteins | sample M110012015metaG_FD_155464 | JGI IMG/M metagenome (GOLD analysis project Ga0206679, IMG submission 155464) | Ammonia-oxidizing marine archaeal communities from Monterey Bay, California, United States - M1 100m 12015 | ecosystem: Environmental > Aquatic > Marine > Intertidal zone | place: USA... | reverse complement strand
AGCATGCCACGTTATTTACCTATATCCAAACGACCCGACTTCAAAGCCTTATCATACGATTCAGCTAAGCATCGATAAAGCCAAGATGGAGGTGGTTAAAATCGTGGTAAAGGGACGTGAAGGAGATGATATGATATACACTGTGAAGTCTTTTAACCCAAATTCTGCTATAACGGCAGGGGATTTTGCCTTTGATATCAAAGCTCATCCGGGTATTGAGGTGATCGACAACCGTTAATCCTTTATTCGGAAAATCAGATTCTGAATCCAATAAAGATCAAGCCACTCACTCTCTTGCATCTTTCCAATCTCGGAAGAAATGAATACCACTTCTTTTGATCCACGGGATTAAAAATTTAGCTAAGAATCCGCCCAGTCGACACCCTTAGTCAGCAGCGTAAGGGTTTTGGCTTCATCAGAGCCTTCATTTGGAGCGAACTTATATTCCCAGCTAACATGCTTTGGGAGACTCATCAACATAGACTCTGCACGCCATCCGGTTTGCAGCCCAAATTTTGTACCTCTATCATAGACCAGATTAAACTCGACATAACGACCGCGACGAAGAAGCTGCCATTGCTTGTTCTCATCGGAGAATGACTTTTCCTTCTTACGGTTTACGAGATACACATAGGTAGGGGCAAATGAATCGCCAACATCAACTACAAAATCGAACAACTCATCAAAAGATCCGTGAGATCCTGGTATAAGATGATCGAAAAATATACCTCCAATACCGCGAGTCTCATTCCGGTGTGGGATGTAGAAATAATCGTCAGCCTGTTTTTTAAAGTCAGAAAAAGCCTCAGGCTTCCATTTATCGCATGTAGCTTTCATAGCCTCATGAAAATACTTAGCCTCGCCGTCGTCAACATAATGCGGTGTGAGATCGATGCCACCGCCAAACCACGACTCGCCTTGGTCAGTTTCAAAGTACCGGATGTTCATGTGGATAATAGGCACCCAAGGATTTTGAGGATGAATAACAATAGAAACACCACAAGCGAAATACTTCGATCCTTTAACATTCAACTGATCGAGAATGGCCGGCGGAAGCGTGCCTGAGCTTGCAGAAAAGTTTACTCCGCCTTTCTCAAAAACATCCCCATCTCTCATGACTCTAGTGAGAGCTTCACCTCGATCCGTATACCTGTCTTCGTGAAATTTCGCTTTGCCATCACACTCTTCCAGAGCAGCGCAAATGTCATTCTGAATTCGCTTAAACTCAGCGATTATCCGTTGTCTCATCGAACTCGTCAAGCTTTAATTCATAGTTGTCGTGGATGACAACAAAAGCATGTTGATTTTCAAACCCACTATTGGGACCTGTTTTGGCGTAATCGTAGGCTAAATGTAACAATCCCTCTTGCGGAATTTCATCAAAATGACTCGGGAAATTAACACCAAAATAAGACAGGCCGAGACCATAAAACAACATCACGTCATGACCCATGAAAGCAAAGTCGCCTGGCTCGCTATTGTATTTTTTACGATATACCCTAACAAACTCATTAACGTCTGGATCCGTGTAATCGGTAAACCCAGGCGTAGGAATTGAAATCGAAAACTTGCCTTTATAATCAAGATCGATAAAATCCATGCTAGCCCAATCGGCCGTTCCAACTACGCAGATCTCGTAGTCCTCATCCTCATAGTCCTCATCGTCCTCAACTTGATCATTCCCAACTTGAGCAAGCTTCGTGAGAAGATCCTGAATCAATGAATTGTCTTTTGTCGAAAGCACGAAAACGTTTCTGAATGCTGGGTTGAGTTCTGCTTGAACATCACCCACGAATTTTCCAGTAGCGCTAATCTCTTTGATTTGACCAAATGCTGCCAACGGATTTGTAGAAACCTCAGCGTTGAATGCCTTTCGAATTGCGCTCACATTAGCCACATCTCTAGCTCCTCGGCTATTGATCAGAATAACATTATCCATGTAATGCTTCTTCCCCAGGTGCACGCCGAGCGCTTGAGCTTGAGTGAGTTGGGAAGACAGCACCTTGCTAACATTAGAGCCTTTCAAAAGAATCTTGTTTGACTGCGGCACCGGACAAACAAAATGTGTGCTCGACTGCGGTCCGTGCTGATCTACGATGTTTTCAAACTGCTTGCGCTGAAAGGGTCCGATCACCAAATGTGTCGATTTTTTTACCTGACCAACAGGCTGCATCGTTCCACTGAAATCATTGATGTCTTGAACGTGAATTCGACATCGAAGACCTTGCTTTTCAAGGGTATCTAAGGCGATCAGCGCGCCTCGATAAAAATCAATGGCTAGCCTTCTCAATTGTTCTTCTTTTCCTCCTGGACGCATATGAACCGCTGTATCCAAATAGAAAGGAAGCATCAAATCGATTTCATACACATCTTTAATAGGATTGTCATCCGAAGGTTCGAAGATGTAAGTGTTAGGCTCAAAATCACTTTTAACTTCTAAACCTGGCACAGAAACAAACTCTCCTGCTTTCAATCCTTCTGGCAAGCCTCCATTAGCTTCTCTCAATTCGGCCTCGGTCAATCCATATTGTCTGCATAAAGAATACAAAGTATCACCGGGTTTGATCTTGTAGAGATTGGCCGGTGGCAATTCAATTGGCACGTCTTCTAAAGTGACCTCATCAACATCGTTTTTACGAATTCTCAACTCATCACCGGGCTTGATTCCTGAGTTTGCTGACGAATTGAGTTCCAAAATATCATTCACATCTGACTTGTAGAGATTGGCAATTCCAAAGAGAGTTTCGGTGCGCTGAACGCGATGTATTAAGAATTCTCCATCAAGTCTAATGGGATTCGTCCAGGCCGTGGCGTCGGGCTCATTCTCACAAGGAATACGAATAACTTGACCTAATGAAAGGCCACCTACAGCACTCTCATTATTATCCTTAATCAACTGTAAGTCAACATTATAAAGCTTTGAAATCCCATACAGCGTATTGCCCTTTTCCACAGTATGAACGTAGAATTTCTGTCCATCAATCTCCTCAATGGCGAAGTCCTTTTGAGCAAAGCCAAAGAGCGTAATCAGACAAAATGTTATGGCGAGTAGATGCCTCATAATTCAATAACTCAAAATGAGCGTTGCAAGTATCATTCCCATTCGATCGTTGCAGGCGGTTTAGAGCTGATATCGTATACAACGCGATTAACCCCCTTAACCTTGTTGATGATATCGCTTGACACTTTTGCAAGAAATTCGTGTGGCAGGTGACACCAATCAGCTGTCATGCCATCGGTAGACGACACTGCTCTCAAAGCTACGGCTTGTTCGTAGGTTCTTTCATCCCCCATTACACCAACACTCTGGACAGGCAAAAGGATCGCTCCAGCTTGCCAAACCTCATCATACAAGTTAGCATCACGCAATCCTTGGATCCAAATGTGATCCACCTCTTGAAGAATTCTCACTTTCTCTTCTGTGATGTCTCCTAATATTCTAATTCCAAGGCCTGGACCTGGAAATGGGTGCCTTCCAAGTATGACCTGCGGTAAACCGAGTGCCTTTCCAACTCTTCTTACTTCGTCCTTAAACAACGATTTAAGTGGCTCAACCACGTCTAACTTCATGTAATCCGGCAGGCCACCTACGTTGTGATGTGACTTAATAGTAGCCGATGGGCCGCCAGTTGCCGACACCGATTCGATAACATCTGGATAGATCGTTCCTTGACCAAGCCAGCTTGCCCCCTCTACTAGATTCGATTCTTCATCAAATACTTCGATAAATACCCGACCAATAATTTTTCGTTTTCCCTCTGGATCCGATTCGCCTTTCATCGCATCATAGAATCGCTGCTTAGCATCAACTCCCTTGACATTAAAGCCCAAGCCTTTATACCCTTCAAGCACTTGCTCGAATTCATCTTTTCTAAGAAGACCGTTGTCGACGAAAATGCAGTGGAGATTACTGCCTATCGCTCGATCAATGAGTGCCGCAGCAACTGTTGAATCGACGCCACCACTGAGTCCTAAAATAACTTTATCATTCCCAAGCTTGTCTTTCAGTCCTTGAACAGTCTCCTCAACAAACGACTGCGGAGTCCAAGATTGAGCGCAACCACAAATCTTTACAATGAAATTTTCTAAAAGTGTTTTTCCATCTGTCGTATGGTAAACTTCTGGGTGAAACTGAATTCCGAAGGTTTGTTCGCCTTGCACTTGAAAGCCTGCATATTCGACATCTGCTGTGCTGCAAATCATCTCAAAGTTGGTCGGAATAGCCTTAATCGTATCCGCATGGCTCATCCAAACCTGTGAACCATCGCTGATATTCGTTAAAAGTGGGTTAGAGTCGTTGACCGAAGTAAGATTCGCCCTCCCGTATTCACGATGCGTTGACTTCTCGACATTCCCCCCATAGTTATGTGCCAAATATTGAGCTCCAAAACAAACAGCCAACAACGGCATCTTTCCTTTAATTTGGGTCAAATCTGGAGTTGGAGCGTTTTCATCGTTCACTGAGAATGGGCTTCCAGAGAGGATCACCCCAATTACATCGTCAGTAATCTCAGGTGGATTATTCCAAGGATGGATCTCTGAATAGACATTTAGTTCCCGAATTCTCCTGGCTATGAGTTGGGTGTATTGTGAGCCAAAATCAAGAATTAAAATCTTCTCCGTCATGCGGCGAAATTAGTCCAATTCTCAAGCTAGACAATCCCGATTTTTAAGTCAGTTATCAACTTCCGATTATAGTTATAAGTTGACCCTCTATTCGATACATTTGGCTCTTCATTGAGAAGATGCTATTAGCCAACTTAAAAGGAAAAAAAATCGTCCTCGCGTCGAAATCCCCACGCCGCCAAGGCCTCGTTGCTGGACTAGATATCGACTGTGAAGTCGAAATTCGAGATGTAGAAGAAGTCTATCCAGATGATCTACCACTTCACGAAGTGCCCGAATATTTGGCAAAACTCAAGGCTTCGGCATGGAAAGATGATCTAGACGGTCAATTGGTCATCACTGCTGACACCGTTGTGATTCATGATGGAAAAATACTCGGCAAGCCGAAAAACAGAATCCAAGCCGTGAAGATGGTTCAATCGTTGAGTGGACAAACCCATGAAGTCGTGACGGGAGTGGCTATTACAACTTCGGACAAAAAGATGAGTTTTTCTGACACTACGAAAGTGACATTTGCTGAGCTAACAACTGAAGAGATCAGTCACTACATTGATAAATACGAGCCCTACGACAAGGCCGGCTCCTACGGCGCTCAAGAATTCATTGGCTACATAGCCATCACACGATTAGAAGGCTCGTATTTCAATGTGATGGGACTGCCTGTCCATCGCCTCTTTGCGGAACTAAAAAAGTTCTAGACTTATAGGCAGGTTACCATACTGGAAAACCAAAATCAAAAAAGGCATCTCTTTTCACCGCTATCAATATATTCAACCCAATAACTCGTGATTTCTCTAATACCAGAGTCGATAATAAAGACTTGAAGCCCTAAACACCATTGATCTATAAAACGTAAATAGAGTAACAAGCTCGAAAGCCTCATATTACCTTAAATCTCCCACGTCTTGATTAAAGTATCATAGACCGTTCTTCAAGCACTTTCTCGTCAGATACAAGTTGAAATTTATATTCGCCACGCTTCATAGACGTAGCTTCAAATTCAAAACTTTGCTTGTAAACAGCCTGCGGATGCCGCAGTCTTCCTTCGAAGAATTCCACCAACAACTCTCCATCAGGATCTAACAGCAGAAGGTCGACTTTGCATGTTTCGTCAACACGGTATTCCATTGAACCATTGAGTTTTCCGGGGTGATCATCAAAAGGCTGATCAAGCACATCTCCGTACACTATGTTGTAAAAAGGCACTTCCTCTTCCAGCAAATCCGCGCAAAACTCTCGGAGTTGCGCAGTGTTTTCAGCTTGCTCATCATAAATCCCTGCGATAGGATGCATGTTGGAAACGGACCAAACCGCATTTTGCTCTATCGAAGGCAAGTATTCGTTGAGATTGAGATGGTTAGCCATAGAACAAAGCAATTCACCTGCATAATCGGCATGACTAAACTCTGATTCTAGGCTCGGTGTGCTGTTCAATGATTCGCAGCAATACCCCCAAAGAGGCACGTCTACAGTTTTTCCGACATCGACGATAACTTCCGCTTCACGGGTTACAAGGATGTCTTGTTCATCGGGGTTTTCGGTAAAGATCCTGAGTCCGGGATCTATCGACAACTTGAGCGGTCTCGAGCTCTTGTTGTTGATTTGCATGTTCACACAATCCCTTGAAGATCCAGATAGGGATGTGTATTGGACGTCGATCATACCGTCTTCTTCGGCTTTTACGACATCAATTTCTGATGGCACAAGTAGAAACGAGCAGAACGACACGGCTACTGTGAGTAGCATTACAATTTGCGTTGCGTTCATGGACAAAATTTTGCTGGTTTAAGAAACAACGTCTGTCCAAGAACCTTAGTACATACTTATCAATCGTTTAGCAGAATTTTGATTTTAGATAGAAATCAGTTTTTTCTTCCTCAACTTCCAAAGTAATTTTACTTTTGCCCGCCCAATTGCGATTGGAAATGAGTTATGGTCTCGTAGCTCAACTGGATAGAGCAGCTCCCTTCTAAGGAGCAGGTTCGGGGTTCGAGTCCCTGCGGGATCACTCACGACTAAATACAAGCCCCTGACTACTAAGTAGTTGGGGGTTTTGTTTTTAAATATTACCCAACCAGATTCCCAAAGCCAAAGCAACAAAGCCAACAACCAAAGCAAGGGCTAGACTAAACCCTGTGATTAACAAGGCATCTTTTTTGTTCTCAGCTAGAAGCGGAAAGATGCCATCACCACTTGTGGCGATAGCTCCTGCGATCAGTGCCGCCATTGGGAAGTTGGGTAGAGTAATATAAGCCACAGCAACGGCAATCATACCACCGCAACCAGGTGTAGCACCAATAAATGCAGCTATAATCACAACAACGATTGAAGACGAGCTCATCCAGCTTTCAAACTTCTCTGGACCCACCAATACATCAATGATGAAATTCGCCACAACAAGACCTATAAACACATAGGTTATTACCATGGCAATGTCTTTTACCGCTTCAGAAAGTGCTCCTTTCAAGTTAGGATGACTGTCTACATGACACGAGTCTTTTAAGACAAAACGTTGTGTGAGATAGTAAGCCACACTTACCAAAGTCATAGCTACACATACCCACACGGTAAGCTCCTCGATCGAGTCAAGGCCATCTCCCCAAAGCGCCATAATTGATCCTGGCGCAAGAAATATAGAGATGAATAAAATCAGAAAAAAACCGATTTTATCGGTGAAAAACCGTGCGAATGATTTGGGGTTTAAATCAACGGCATGATCCGGTTTATCTGGGGCTTTCCGATGTTCCAGTTTGCCTTTAAATCCAAATGCATCTGCAAGACTTCCGACAATGACACCAACAATTAAACCCACGACAGTAACCACAGCAAAGCCTTTGAGATTAGAAGCGACATCCGCTTCATCAGAAGCTCCCAATAAAACAAATGAACCTTCTCCTAACGTAGTAATAAAGGCAGCCAACAAACTTCCAAATGACAGTTTGCGGTTTTTATACATCGAAGAAGCCACGATGGTTCCTCCACAGCCTGGAATAACTCCCAACAAGGCGCCAATGATTGGCTGGGCCCATTTTGGCCCCATTCGAGTGGTTTTCTTTAATCTACTGCTGGAAGAGAATGTGATCAAGGTCACACCTATAATAGAAATAGAAACATATCCACCAATCACTCCAGAGGCCTCCAGGTTCTCCCAGATAAATGGCCAAACATCAAAATCCATATTCAAGATCTATATATCCAAATCACATGTGATTCAATGAAAGAGTAATTTTGAATCATTCTAAATAAGCTGGCGAATATAATTCAAAACACATGCCGCCAAATTGCGATTGGGCAATGAGTTCTGATCTCGCAGCTCAACGGGATAGAGCGACTCCCTTCTAAGGAGCAGGCTCGGGGTTAGAGGCCCTTCGGGACCACTTTTAAAGTCATAACACACTGATTGTCAGGGGTTTATTTTATCGACTAAAGGACTTAGATACGCTTTTGCGCAATATGTTTACTCTCACCGCATGTATCTTTTAAGACAAATCCCGCTGGTCCTAGGGCTGTCTCTCACTCTTGGGGCGAGCGCCCAAGACTTTACCCTGCACATAAACAAAGCAATCAATTAGCGCAATAAAACATTTCTATGAAACTACTAATTACTGCTTTGGTTTGTGTGATTTCGGTGAGTGTAATTGGGCAGTGTCGGGAAACAAACAATAGTATCTCAGATTACACTTTTGAATTAAGTATCGCGGAGTTCTCTGACTCAACTTTAATGAATAACATTCCAAATAAGAGCGAGGAATTAAGAGCTGATTTTATAAAGCGACGCAAACGAGCATTTGCTACTATGGGGATCGAAGTGGGATTGTTAGCCGGAGGGGTGCTCTTAGTAAATGGCATTAAAAATTCAAACTCGGACTCTGCATCAGGGAGCGGTCCATGGGTAGGAGCTGATATTGACATCACCGGCTTTGTGACGCGTATAGTAGCAGGAATTGCTTGTGTTGGGGTAATCATCGGAACCCTTGTGTCGTCTCTGGTTAAAAACAAAAGAGATTACAAAAAAGGGATGGAGTTGCTAAGCACCGCTCCTTCCTAGCCTTTAGGATAAGCTGAGGATTTGAAGAAATTTCTTTTCAATATCCAAAGCAAATTGACGTCTCAAATGGCGCATTTATCAAACTCGCAGGACTGCTATTGATCGCAGTCGATTCCAAAAGCTGTGAGGAAGATCAAGAGATCGGAGCTATTGACTTCTCCGTCATTATCTAAGTCAACTGCTGAGCAATCCGCAGGTGCTGTGCAACCAAAGAATTGAAGAAAAATCAGAATGTCGGGAGTGTTAACCGTGCCGTCGCCATCAAAATCGGCGATACAAGCCGTGCAATTGAAGTAGCAAGAGCCGTCATCAGTATTTGCTGTAGAATCGTAGTTACAGGCTGTTGTATCGGTGCAACCCTCAAGTCCAATGCTTGCAACAACTTCAATTCGTGGCCCTGGGCAAATTGTAGTCGGAGTTTCGATTTGCCAGTCAAAGAAGAAGTAGTAGTAATTAAACGCTCCAGAACCACTCACAGTACTGCTGTTGATTGTGCACAAGCTTCCCAAATCGTAAGGGTAACCTGCTCCATCAACCCCGTTGGTGAATCTCCAAAGCTGTGGATTACCCGTTGTTGATTTCAAACCGTAGCCTATGCCCACAGGAATCAGATAATCCAAGACGACCACAGACTCTCCATCCGGAAGGTTGTAAGTGCCTGAATGGATTGTCGCACCCGAATCGTCAACCACATTAATTGTGCGATTACCTGCACCATTTGCATAGACTTTCACCGTCTTCAATATGAACTCTTCGTGAACATCAAAAAGCAGCCAATTGTTGCTATTCGTATGATATTGACCCTCGTTGTCCGTACTATCTGGCGCACCAAATGCCTGATCACCCCCATGAATGGCCTGATCTTCAACCCAAAATGAAGTAGTCGAAGCAAGGAAAGGTGTATCGTACGAGGCTCCTGTCCCCACAGGCACCTCGCCATCAACAGCGTCATACCAGAGTAAATCATCGCTAATTCCGTTAAACGTCGCCGTGCCTGGCGCCGGTATCGAAACATCAGAAACATTTGGAACTCCCGCTGTAGCGACTGTCGCGACGTCAATCGCATTTGATGTCTGTGTATCGCCGCACACATCTGTCACATCTACAGTATAACTATCGGCTACCATCGCAGCAATACTTTGCGTCGTTTCACCATTTGACCACAAATACGAAGTCCCTTCTGTTGCAGTTAGCATTACTGAGCCACCGTCGCAAAACTCTAACAAACCGTCTGCTACTGCCTCAGGTATTGCCGGAACTTGAACCGACACTTGAATCATTTCAGTAACCCCTAGACAAGAAGATGCGTCGGATACCGTGCAAGAGACTCCACCCGCAGCGGAAACTGTGATCGATTCCGTAGTTTCTCCCGTGCTCCATAGGTATGATGAATAACCCGCTTGAGCTGTGAGTACAACACTACCACCAGGACAAATGGATTGCGGACCAGCAGGAGTTACTGGAACAGTACTGATCAGACATTCCGCTTCTGGAATAAAATGCGTTGTGTTGATTGAAGGGCTATCCAAAATCGTCAAAATACCAGATGGCCATTTGACGACAATCGAGTCGATCTCTGTCGCCGTACCAATACCAAAGTGGGTGATCAGGCTCTGCATTGGACTGAAGCTCTGTCCAGAGCGAACCTCGCGCATTTGCACACCCCAAGCGCCATGAATTTCAATTCGCGCGCCGATCCCGTCTTTATTACTTGTAACCCCCTCGAGATCAACCTTTACGTGATTATTTGCGTTACCATCGTTGATCCAAAGTGTGTTTCCACGAATGCAATCCAAGAAGCCATCGTTATTAAGGTCTCCTACTCCACCTGAGGTGAAAGGTGCAGGATTGTACGAAAATGTAAGATCCCCATTGTTCAAGAGAAGCTCATCATCCATTTCAGACAGAATATCGCAATAGCCGTTGTTATCGAAATCAGCAGCGTAGCATTCCCAAGCTCCTAAATCCGTGGCGTTGATGCCACTCCCGGCGATGATATCGGTAAAGTTTCCAGAGCCGTCATTCTGCATTAATCGATTTGTAAAATCGTGATTCACCGAGAAAGAATCAAAGTCACCGTCATTATCGAAATCTTCGAAAACCGTAGCCCAAGTCTGAGAGTTGTCATCCATATTTATTGAAACTCCAACCTCGGTATACGTGCCATCGCCGTTGTTGCGATACATCTTGTTTGTTCGATTAGGATCTCCAGGCGAAGCTCCTTGACGACATTTCGTGACATAAAGATCCGTGTCCCAATCGTTGTCGTAGTCGACCCACAAGGCAGCGTAATTACCGGGTGCATCAAAAGTGGAGATTAGCGATTGATCTTCGGTCATGTTTCCTGCACCGTCGTTTGTATACGGATGCGACAAATCAACATCATGGCAAACAAAAGCATCGAGGTCGCCATCATTGTCGATGTCATTCATCGTGCTTCTTTGGCTAAAGATATAATCCGGTTGGTCTTGTTCATCCCAGCCGCCTGCGCCGTCTGAGACCATAAAGGTTACCGCAGAACCACCACCAAAGCAGAAATCCGCAATGCCATCCTCGTTCAGGTCACCAGCGCACATACTCCATGTTGGATATGCATTTGGTGAAATAGCCGTAGTCAATTGCACAAAAGAACCATCAGGCTGCTGATAATCAACATACATCGTACCAGAGGTAACGCGAACAACATCGCAAAGACCATCGCCATCAACGTCGACAGCACAATCTTCGTAACTCGAACCGGTTATGCTGTTTAGGGCACCACTGCTAGTGAATGTGATTTGAGAAAACAGAGCAAATGGGAGAGTAAGTACTAGGGCTATAAGGCCCGTTTTAGCTGAAAGAAATTCGCCTAGAATTGAGCGCGCACGTAAGTTCATAATCGTTAGAATTTGGTCTAAGGTTCCTATCAAATATACGAAAGCTCTTTTCAGCAGAAGCACTACCCATGAAAAAGGGAGCGCTAGGCTCCCTTCAATGTTTTGGACAATACAATGTGCGACTAATACCAAGCCACACTTCCATCGGCGATATCGTACATCGCACCCACGATCGCGATTTCACCGTTGTCTTCCATTTCCTTGAGAACGGGGCTGTGCTTACGTATGTTTTCAACTGCCATGGCCACGTTGTTGTCTGAGACAGCCTGAACAAAGGCAGCATTGCCTGAGTTCCTTTCTTCCGTGATCTCGGTAACCGCGTCAATTGCTGGTTGAATATTGGCTAACATACTCGTCAAATTTCCGAGCTCTACGCTGTCGCACGCACCTTTCACCGCGCCGCAGCTCTTGTGGCCAAGAACAACGATCACTTTAGACCCGGCGACTTTACAACCGAATTCCATAGAACCAAGGATATCCGTGTTGACGAAGTTTCCAGCGATGCGGCAGTTAAAAATGTCTCCAATTCCCTGATCAAAAACCATTTCTGCAGGCACTCTTGAGTCGATACATCCCAAGACTACTGCGAATGGAGCTTGCCCTGTTGATGTGTCCGAAACTTGGCCTTTCAAGTTTCTTGAGACCATTTTATTTTCTGTAAATCGTTGATTTCCAGACTTTAAAATATCAATAGCCAATTGTGGCGTGATAGAAGCTTGGACGTCTTTAGTGATGGTTTTCGAATTGTCAATCATGATCATATGATGAAATAGTAATATGAGCACGAATATGAGTAAATACAGATAAAATTTTCTGCATTTTTTCCAAAGAATCTTTAAAAAATGTTACGGCATACATGGGAACAAATGACCACTATACATGAGGTCGAAATCTGATTTACTTCAGCCACCCTAAAAACCTCTAATACATTTTATTGAAAGGCCATAAAGTTTTGGCTAAGAAATCGTAGGGGAGTTTAAAACTCTGTTCTTCCAATTTTAATACTTAATTATTGCTGGCAAACGCTCCTACTGTTAATCAGTTCAACACTCAATATTAATCGATTAATGACCCGTGCTAATCGCTTAATGACCCGTATTCGTCGATTTGGGGCCAAAAAATGCAGATTAGCTATAAATACATTGATAATAGCGGAAATTCACTATCCAAAATTCTCGAACCAAAATTAACTACGTAATGAACTCATTCAGTAAGTCACTTGTCTTAACGTTTCTCGTTCTGCTGGGATCCCTCAGTATCCAGTCTCAATTTGTTAGTTTTTCAACTACACACTCGTCCTATGACGATGGAGTTGAGACTTGGGATGTTTTTGATGTCTATGCTAATTTCTCAGACGATCAATACGCGTTGTTGAACGTATTTAATTCAGACGTATCAACCAACGACAGCGAAGGGTTTCACCACAACGATTTAGCTGCAGGTGGAAGTTGGACGCCTAGTTTTTCATATGACATTACTGGAGTCTATGACTCCAATCGCGACTCATACGTCAATGTCGGTTATGGCGTCGGCACAGAAGCTCCGTTAAACCAGACCCAACTAGATCCAAATTTCGGAGATGGAGCAGGACCTTATATCCCCATGGATGCTGGTTGGTATAACGGGACTCCGAGCGATGTAATGTACGCTTCCAATGGGCAAGTTCATGTAGGACGCTTTGTAACGGAAGCATTCCGTTCCGTTTATTTCTCCTTCGAAGCGGAGCTTGGTTATAACACGGGGATAGGCACAGGGGTCTATTTCGGCTCGGGATTTACAGATGCCAATGCAGGTGTTGTTACTGGTTGTACGGTAACCACAGCATGTAACTACGATTCTACAGCAACTGAAGACGATGGATCATGTGTACTTCCAAACGGATGTACTGATTCTACAGCTTGTAACTACGATTCAACAGCAACGTGTGATGATGGGTCTTGTGCAACTGGAGGCAGTATAGAAAACCCATTGATGATCTCGGGAGTTATCGACGGGCCATTAACTGGAGGAACACCTAAGGCCGTTGAGCTTTATGTGATTGAGGATATCGCTGATTTAAGTATTTATGGTTTAGGATCTGCCAATAACGGTGATGGCTCAGACGGTCAAGAATTTACATTCCCGTCAGTTTCAGCTACTGCAGGATCGTATATTACAATTGCGTCTGAATCCACTCAATTTTCTGCATTTATTGGCAGCAGCCCTTCGTACACCAGTGGCTCTATGGGGATCAATGGAGATGATGCTGTCGAATTGTTTAAGGACGGATCAGTAATTGACGTGTTTGGTGACATCAACACGGACGGTAATGGTGAGCCTTGGGAATATTTGGATGGCTGGGCTTATAGAAACTCTGGTTCTTATGCCAACAATGGAAGCTGGAGCGCAAGCGACTGGTCTTTTAGTGGCATTAATGCTTTAGATGGCGAAACATCCAATTCTACTGCGGCAACTCCATTCCCAATTGGAAGTTTCACTACCGCTGGAGGTGTAGCAACAGGCTGTACAGACACAACCGCCTGCAACTACGATTCAACTGCGATTTGTGACGATGGTTCGTGTTTATATCCAAATTCTTCCTGTGATGATGGGGATCCTAATACTTCAAATGACATGTATACGTCAAGCTGTCAATGTGTGGGAATTTTTAACCCACCAGCGTGCACGGATTCTGAAGCGTGCAACTACGATCCGAATGCCGGCACAGATGATGGGTCGTGCGTTTACATAGGTGAGGCTTGTGATGATTTTGACCCCAACACTTCGGGAGACGTATGGGGGGAGAATTGCAATTGTGCAGGAATCGTGGTAGTACCTGGTTGCACTGACGTTGCAGCGTGTAACTACGATTCGAATGCTACGGACGATGACGGTTCTTGTGCTGTGAATGATGAGTGCGGCAACTGTGGTGGATCTGACACTTCAGGTTGTACAGATTCAACAGCATGTAACTACGATTCTACGGCGGATTGTGATGACGGCTCATGTTTACAAGATGATGAATGTGGAGACTGCGGAGGTGATGGAAATGACCCAACATTCCTATCCGGGGTAGTAGCATCAATTGATGAAGATAGTTTTGGTGACATTTCAAGCGATGCAACAAATCCTACTCTTGTTGAATTTGCAGGTGTTGGTGCATACACTCTAAGAGGAAGTGCTGGCAATTTCCAATCTCCAAATGCGGATCCTGAGTACTTCTCAATTGTTATTCCTTCTGGATATGAAATTGCAGGTTTGCGCTTACTCGAGTTTAATCAGGTGGGGTACGAAGCTGCAGGAACCCCTGCAGGCAACGGAGGATTCTTTGGAATCGGATCTGGAGGAAGTCTTCCTCCAATTTTCTCGCCAGGAGATTTTGTGGCTGCAGCCAATGCATTGCAAGGTGGGGCTTTGATCGGAATCATGCCTGGTTCTTTAGTCGGAGACAATCTCTTGGATAACCTGAGTGAGCCGTTTGAATTTCCGGACTTTGGCATCTCTATTCCTGGTCTTTCAGATCAAACAGTGGGGCCAGGTGAGTATACCTTCATGTTTAAGGAGGGCAATTCAAACCCTGAAACTGTTGATGCCTACGTAGAATATGAATTCCAAATCGAGGTCGTTGAAGTAGGGCAACCATTCGATGAAAACTATGCATTCGTATATGGTTGTGATGGCGGATGCCTAAATGATGTCGACGGAGACCTTGTTTGCGACGAATTCGACGACTGTGTCGGCGAGCTTGATCCTTGTGGCGACTGTAACGGATCTGGCATAGCAGGCTGTACAGATTCAGCGGCATGTAACTACGACTCAACAGCAACATGTGATGATGGATCTTGTGAGTTTATTTCTTGTAATAGTGGTTGTACTTATGCCTCAGCAACGAATTATGATTCGACAGCGACTATAGATGATGGGTCATGCGTGTTTGAGGTGTGTGATATCACATCAAACGACCAAGATATTTATGATCAAGGCTATGCAGATGGTGTGGCATCTGTTCCTGAGAATACTTGTCCAGAAGATCTAGATAATGATGGGGTAGTCAATATCGGTGATCTTCTTGTGTTCTTAGGTTCATATGGCGATATCTGCGAATAGAGCATTACATAAAACACAAATGAGAAAGGGAGGGGGTAAACCCCCTCTTTTTTTTTATCTTAAATTTTCGTTTCGACTCTTGGTCTAGACATCCCTCATCTCACACAAGAGGATATGCCGAGGCTTTGATAGCTTTAAAGCATGTAGGGCATTTGAAGTATCTTAGATGACTCTTAAGTCAATGTTATGAAGCTATTAATTACTGCTATAACTTGTTTATTTACGTTAGGTATCACAGCTCAAGTCGACTGTCCTAATCCATATGATGGCAATGGGGATGGAGAAGTAAACACCTTGGATTTATTAGGGTTTTTGACCGTGTTTGGCGACATAGACACGGACTCAGATGGAGTATGGGATAGCGTGGATGAGTGCGTGGATTTGGCAGCTTGTAACTACGCTAATGACCCTACTGAGGCTTGTAGCTATGTCGATGCGCTTGGCGTTTGTGGAGGGGAATGTGAGGGCGATGAAGACAATGACGGAATATGCGATTGGTCATCATGTGGAGACCCTATTGAGCATCAAGGCTATAGCTACTCTACAGTCCAAATCGGTGAGCAGTGTTGGTTCAGTGAAAACTGCCGTTACCTACCAGTGGTATCACCTTCATCTGCAAGTTCTGTGACTTCCCCTTACTACTATGTATACGGTTACGAAGGAGCTGATGTCGCCGCTGCTCAAGCAACAGATAACTACGACACCTATGGCGTTCTCTACAACTGGCCCGCAGTGATGACAGAAGACATTTGTCCAAGCGGTTGGCATATTCCATCTGATGGAGAATGGCAAACGATGGAGATTTCATTGGGTATGAGTGAAGCCCAAGCTTCAAGCACAGGCGATAGAGGTACAGATGAAGGTAATCAGATGAAATCTGCCTCAGGGTGGAATGACTATAATGGAAGTACCGGTAACGGTTCTAATTCAAGCGGGTTTACTGGTTTACCAGGCGGCTACCGCCAATCCGGTGATTTTTACAGCAATGGAAACGTCGGGCTCTGGTGGTCGGCTTCGGAGTCCGGTTCCGACTCATGGGGACGTGGTCTGTTCAACGGCAACTCCAAAGTCACCCGGAACAGCTACAGTCAAAGCCGCGGCTTATCAGCTCGTTGCGTCAAAGATTAACCTACTCCTTTTGTAAAGTAGAACACTCACCTAACTAGGGATTAAAGGAGCTATCCTTCTTCATATCCCTCTACCCACCACTCCGCTAGGGGCTTTTAGCCCTGCTGCGTGAAACAGCCTATCCATAGCCACCATGTATGTCGACGGTTTGGGAGTCTAGCTATCGACCCATTGGTTTATTTATGTACAAAAATGATATATTAAACTCTGTTATAAAATTTGAATATCAAATGGAAACCATAGACAAAGATCAACTTGACGATAGCCAAAGAAACGACCAACTAAAGATTAAAAAGCCAAAAACGAGGAAACAGAAATTGATTAAATTTTTTGCCTTTGTTATTGTAATGAGTTGCATAGCATTGTATGGGGAAAGTTCAAGAGAGATTTCTAGATCTGCTTACGACATGGGAAACCACATTGGAAATAATGACAAAATAACATTAGCTCTGATGTTAATTTGTACAGTTGCGTTTTATCTACGAAGAACTAAATAGTTTAAAGATAATCACTCCGCTAGGGCTTTAAGCCCTGCTGCGTGAAACAGCCTATCCACATCCACCATGTATGTCGACTCTTTGGGAGTCTAGCTGTTACGTTGAGCTACTTAAGAGGTCTAGACATCCCTCAGCTAACGCAAGAGGATATGCCGAGGCTTTAATATCTTGCAGGACCTTAGCTATTCAAGTCATGAAAAACCTAATTACTTGTCTCTCGCTGGCAGTATTCTGCCTTTTGTCAACGACTACCTTTTCTCAAACCACCTTTACTGGTGCTAATAGTTCCGATTGGGCTGATGCTGGCAACTGGGATAATGGGCTTCCTGCCGCAGGCAATGACGCCACCATTCCCGCTGTACTATATGTTGTCAGTGATGGAGATTTGTTTGTTGATTTTGTCATCACCAACAACTGGGCCATTACCAACAACGGGACCATCACCATCGGCAACGGCGGGACCATCGACAGCTACTATCAAATCTGGAACAACGGGACCATCTACAATGATGGGGCAATCAACAACGGCGGGGTAATCGACAACAACAACGACGGGACCGTCGACAACAACAACGGCGGGACCATCACCAACGACGGAATCTTTACCAGCTTCGGGAGCATCACCAACGACGGGACCATCATCAACAACTTGATTTTCAGTCTCGTCAACAACGGGACCATCAACAACAACAACAACGGGGCCATCACCAACAACTTCGGTGGGCTCTTCCAAAACAGCGGTGTCATGTACAACGAAGGGACCATCACTAACGTCAGCGTAAGTCAGTTCGAGGGTGGCACCATCCAAAATTTTGCGACCATCGACAACGGCGGGACCATCGACAACGGCGGAACTTTCAACAACCAACCTGATGGGATGATCAGCAACCAATCTGGCGGAACCATTAACAACGATGGGACCATCGGCAACAACAACGGATTCATCACTAACAACGGGACCATCAACAACAACGAAATCGGCAACTTCGGGGACATCACCAATAACGGGACCATCAACAACGACGGGACCATCAACAATAGCTCGCTTGCTGTCGGATTTATCACCAACAACGGGACCATCAATAATAACGACGGCGGGACTTTCTACAGCTTTGATGCCTTCAACAACAACGGGACCATTACCAACAACGACGGCGGGA
>Ga0206679_10001628_pt1 | contig 18462 bp, 16 predicted proteins | sample M110012015metaG_FD_155464 | JGI IMG/M metagenome (GOLD analysis project Ga0206679, IMG submission 155464) | Ammonia-oxidizing marine archaeal communities from Monterey Bay, California, United States - M1 100m 12015 | ecosystem: Environmental > Aquatic > Marine > Intertidal zone | place: USA... | reverse complement strand
TCGCAGCTTATTTTCAAAGACTACATTGGCCAAAGAACGCGGCTATACACCTGGAACGTTTTCTTTCAATGTTAAAGGAGGCCGCTGCGAATCATGCAGGGGCGGTGGTGCAATTAAACTAGAAATGAATTTCTTACCCGATGTGTGGATGACTTGCGATATTTGCCAAGGTAAGCGATATACTCGCGAATGTCTGGAGGTTACTTGGAAAGGGAAGACCATTCACGATGTTTTGAAAATGTCGGTTGGCCAAGCAGTGAAATTTTTTGAACACCACAAGAAAATACATCGCACTTTGAAAACCCTCAGTACAGTGGGGCTTGATTATGTTCGATTAGGACAACCCGCAACAACACTTTCTGGTGGAGAAGCACAGAGAGTAAAACTTGCCAGTGAGTTGAGAAGAACTCCAAATAAGCATACAGTTTACATTTTGGATGAGCCAACTACTGGCTTAGCATTTTCAGATGTTCAGAAATTAATTGAAGTTTTAATGGAGCTGAGAGATAAAGGTCACACCATCATCGTAATCGAACATCATTTGGATGTGGTGAAGTCAAGTGATTGGGTTATTGATTTGGGCCCTGAGGGCGGTGAGCGTGGTGGGCAACTGGTTGCAAAAGGCACACCGGAAGACATTGCAGCCTGTAAAGAGAGTTTTACAGGCCAATATTTGGCAACAATGTTACAGTGAAATCTTCCGTATTGTTCAAAGAGCGTAGGCGATGGCCTGCAAAACGCCCCCCTATGGGGGGCGGTGCATTGCCATGGTTGTAACACGAGTTGAAGTCACACCAAAACAGGGCGAAGGAATGCGCGATGTTCGCGGCGATTCAGTGCGCCGACAACTACTTTCAGATCATGGAATAAGTGCATCTGATGTTCGCAGTATTGTTGGGTTTCTCATAAAGTCCGACATATCTAGTGAGGATATTTCATCACGTACAGACGACCTATTCACCGACCCAATCATCGAAATAGGATCTACCAACGAACTCGCTATATCCAATTCAGAAATATTCCCAAACACTCCAGATTGTGTGATAACAATCGGGTTTAAGCCAGGCGTTACCGATAACCCTGGAAAAGCAGCACTTGACGGCTTTCACACAATATTTTCCGAAGCAATAGATGCCGAGATTTCAACATATATCACCTATGCATTTTTTGGATTACCTGCAGATTGTGATAGCCAATGGTTGGCCGGAACAATCCATAATGGTTTGATTCAAAGAGCTATTATTTCCAATTCAAAGGCTTGCGCAAATGGGCAATGGGCGGAAATAGAATTCCCAGAAAGACCGCCACAGGTTTTCACTGCACCCGAGAGAATTAACCTTGAAATCAGTGATGATGAATTGGAAGAATTATCTTACAAAGGATTACTTGCTCTTAATTTGGAAGAGATGCAAACTATACAAGGGCATTACAGAGATGAAACAAATCGTAGTCTAAGAGAGGCTGTAGGAATATCTACAGATGCACCAACAGATGTCGAGTTAGAATGTTTGGCACAAACATGGTCAGAACACTGTAAGCACAAGATATTCGCATCAAAAATCCACCATATTGATAGTGAAACGGGTGAGGACAGCACCATCGATTCTATCTTCAAAACACACATAATGAATCCTACACACGAGATGCAAAAGGAGGTGGACTGGCTCTTATCTGTCTTCCACGACAATTCCGGAGTAATCGCTTGGGATGATGAATGGTCCATATGTATGAAAGCGGAGACTCATAATTCTCCAAGTGCATTAGATCCATATGGTGGTGCAATGACAGGAATTGTAGGAGTCAATAGAGACATTCTTGGCACAGGACTGGGCTCAAGACCAATTGCAAATACTGATGTCTTTTGTTTTGGACCACCAGACTGGGAAGGCGACTTACCAGACAATTTATTCCACCCATCTCGAGTATTACGCGGCGTTCACGCGGGAGTGCGAGTTGGAGGAAATGAATCGGGAATTCCAACCATTAACGGGGCTATTGTATTCGATGATAGATACATTGGAAAGCCGCTGGTTTATTGTGGTACAATTGGAATAATGCCGCGTCGCTTAGCAGATGGAAGAGAATCTCACATCAAGACTCCAGTTGCTGGAGACATAGTCTACATGGTTGGCGGCCGGGTTGGTTATGATGGAATACATGGGGCAACCTTTTCCTCATTAGAATTAACAGAGGAATCGCCTTCTTCAGCCGTTCAAATTGGCGACCCAATCACTCAGAAGAAGATGATTGATATGATTCTTGAAGCGCGTGATACCGGATTGATCACGTGTATTACAGATAATGGAGCAGGAGGCCTCTCCTCTTCTATTGGTGAGATGGCTGAATATACCAATGGCTGTGAAATTGATTTAGCAAAAGTACCTCTAAAGCAAGCCGGACTTTCTGCTTGGGAAATATTAGTTTCAGAAAGTCAAGAGCGAATGACCGTTTCAGTAAAGGCAGAAGATTGTGCAGCATTTGATGCAATGGCAGCATTACACGAAGTGGAAGCTACACCAGTTGCAACATTTACTTCAACAGGTTATTTCCATGTTAAACACGGTGAGATGACTGTAGCATATTTACCGATTGAATTCCTTCATGATGGAGTTCCACAATTACAACTAGAATCTGAATGGAAACCTCCACAATTGGAACCGTTTAGCCCACCTGCAAAGAGTAATCACAACGATCTACTACTGCGAATGCTAGCAAGACCAAACATCACTAGTAAGGAAACATGGGTTAGACAATATGACCACGAAGTCATCGCACAGACCGTAATCAAACCATTCGTTGGTGTTGAAAGAGATGGACCTGGTGATGCTGGACTGATAGCGCCAATACACGGAAATCCTCACGGAATTGTAGTCTCTTGTGGAATTGCACCTAGATATTCAGATATTGATGCAGGGGCAATGGCCGCAGCATCTATTGATGAAGCAGTTCGTAATGCGGTATGTGTTGGAGTAGATGTTGACAAAATCGCCGGACTTGACAACTTCTGTTGGCCTGACCCAATAGAATCGGTCAAAACCCCAGATGGTAAATTCAAACTTGCACAACTAGTTCGCGCAAATCGAGAACTGGAAAGAGTCTGTCGCGCTTATCGATTGCCATGTGTTAGTGGTAAAGATTCAATGAAAAATGATTACGGAAGCGGGGAAGGAAAGATTTCAATTCCACCAACATTACTATTCTCATTATTCGGAGACCAACCAGATGTTAGATTTACTGCTACAAGCGATCTCAAAGGCGCTGGAGAGCGTCTGTATTTAGTTGGGAGTAGTAAGCAAGAATTAGGCGCAAGCGAAATCGCCTACATGCTAAGAGAAAGTGGAGAAGCGGGCGGAATTGGTGGCGAAGTACCACAATTGCTCGATCCAAAATCCCAACTTAATGCATATCGCGCCTTATCCAAAACGATTCAATCCGGATTAGTTCGTACCGCACATGATTGTAGTGAAGGCGGAATTGCTGTAGCGGTTGCTGAGATGTGTATCGGTGGACGTTGTGGCGCCAATATTGACGTCGATGGAACAGGAAACGGCGACATTTGGGGTAGATTGTGGGGGGAATCACTAGGTAGAATTGTAGTTGGAGTCTCAGCAGGAAACGAAGCTGACTTTGTTGAAGCAATGTCGGGACATTCAATTACATTGTTGGGAATATCAACAGTTGGAAATTCACTTATTATCAGTGATGGATATGATGAATTAGTTGAATTAGATGTTGATGATTTAGTAACTGCTTGGCAAGGCACACTTGACCTCACAGGAGGTGTTGCTTGATGGTAGAGATTCCGAAGGTTGCAGTATTATTTGGTTTTGGAATCAATTGCGATCATGAAACTAAAGCAGTATTTGACCTTGTAGGTGGCCAAGCTACGCGAGTTCATGTCAACCATTTCATTAATGGAAATCGCTCATTAGATGAGTTTCAAATCCTTGCAGTCCCAGGTGGCTTTTCCTTTGGAGACCATCTTGGTAGTGGTAGGCTATTAGGAAATAGAATGCGCTTTGCACTACGAGAACAACTACACGCGTTCGTTGCAGCAGGAAAGCCAATAATCGGCATTTGCAATGGGTTCCAAGTGCTGGTCAAGACTGGACTACTTCCTGGCCCAGCAGCAGGACAGGACACACTTCCTGACTTTGTTCAAAGAGCAAGTCTAACACTCAATGATTCTGGTCGTTATGAAGACCGATGGGTTACTTTAGAATTTGATTCTAATAGCCCTTGCATTTGGACTAAAGGAATGATTAGAATAGATTGTCCAGTTCGACATGGTGAAGGAAAGTTCGTATTACCAAATACAACCGATTTCGATATACTTGCAGATAACAACCAACTTACTGTTAGATATGTTGACCCTGCAACAGAAATTGGTGAAGGATTGAGCGACGAACTTCTCCCATTCCCACTTTCACCTAATGGTAGCATGAGGAATATTGCTGGAGTTTGTGATGCAACGGGATTAGTCTTCGGATTAATGCCACACCCCGAAGCGATTTATGCCAAATGGTTGCATCCAGATCACACAAGAAATACAGCACCGGGGCCAGAAGATAGTGATGCATTAGGTGATTGGGAAGGCGAGGGATTACAGATATTCCGCAATGCAGTAGATTATGTAAAAGCAAATCTTTGAGTATTACCACTCAATGAAAAGGGTAACTGAAAGCCTGAGCAGACGGTACCCTTTGAGAGAAAAAGTTGAAAGGAAACCCAATGCAACATTGGTCAAACCAATAATAATTTCATTCCAACCATGATGATTTGTGGAATACAGAAACCGTTATCCGCCACTCAGTTATCACAATCATCGTGCCGAATCATCCATGGAAGAAATACGGCGTTGGTGCGATTGCAACCTTGCTCGTCGCATCTGCTGTATTAGTCATCTTCGCCGAGGAGATTGCCAATGTCTTTGACGACTTGCCGGAATGCTCTGAAGATACACAATTTGATAACGAAATGTTTGATATTGAGGAAATTGAAACTATCATACCTCTAGGGAATTTCAATCCCCCGGGACATACCTTCCCGACAGAACACATGTATGTGAAATTCAATGAAACAAGTTCGATGAGAGTGTATGCACCAGGTAATATGAAGGTTACTTATCTCGGCTCCAAGGAATATTCGGGTGAAGGGACTGAAGGATACACAGATTATGACATTACTATGCAATTTTGTGATGACATCAGTATGCACTTGATGCACATGCAATTGGATTCTGAATTACTTTCAAAAAGTAGTGATGAAAATAAATGGTGCCGCAGTTATGAAACTCATAATTCAAAGATTAAGATGTGTCAATATGACACCGAGTTTTGGATTGATGCAGGTACCCTGCTAGGAACTTCCGGTAATACTCAACACAATAACCTCGTTTTTGATATTGGAGTCAAGGATAATAGGGTGACAAATGAATTTATCGATAAGGAAGTAAATGCGCACTTCTTGAATTCTGTTTGTCCGTTTGAATATTTTTCGGATGAAATACGTCAAGAAATGGAAGCAAAGGCTGGCGGCTGGGGTGATAATTTGGAAAATATTATCGAACCATGTGGTGAAATCATGTTTGATATTCATGGGACTGCGCAGGGATCTTGGGTGAAGGAGGGCACAGTTCGTAATTCTGATACTCTCTATGACGAGCACGGTTTGGGTTTGTTTTATGATAACATTTTTCAGGATGAACTGATAATCTCTTCAAGTAGTGAAGGAGGTTATTCTTACAGATTCCAGCCGAGCGATGAAGGTCTTGTAAACAGAAGTTTCTCTTCAATAATAGTTGATGGAAATATCTATTGTTACGAAACCGGAGATTATCCAAATGATATCATTCTAATCAAGTTGATTGACGATGAGCACTTGAAGATTGAACGCAAAAATGGCCCGCTCTATTGTTCAGAATCCGGTGCTCTTGAATTCTCTGGAGATGCTGAAATGTTTGTTCGACATGAGACGACTTCGTCTTATTGGGCTACTTCAAATGATAATGAAAGATTTTTTGGCTTGGCACTACCAATTATTCTTTCTAGCATCGCACTTCTAATCGGTTTGGGATTGGGATTCTCAGTTTACCGTAGGATGAACCATGATAATAATGATAAAGCGGAAAAAGACCCGCTGCAAGCCCATTTATTCGCCGATTCTGAATCAAGGGGTAATGAATAATTGAATCAAGGGGCAGGCAGTGTACTGGGGGACTGAACACCCATTGTACTCCTCCATAATGTTTTGAGGGGTTTGAAAGAACCCTCGCGATTTCGTGGAAATGATATGTCGGTTGTTTGTATCAACTCACAAGGGTCTGCCCATAGTTCATCTCAATCAACAGGAAAATTCCTCTCACTATAGTTCCGATTCATACTAGGAAGTCATGCACTTTGGCTTGCGGGCATAATCCATCCAAATTGAGGATCAGTACACCAGGCGGGCGCATTGGAAGATTCAATATTGTAAGCATCCATTCGCTCATCATTCCAAATTGTATAATCAGGGTCATTCAAGAGCGAATCCCAGTCAGGTTGTATATGATTTCCGTTTGCATCATAAGCGCGCAATGCTAGATGATAGCCACTAGAAGGTACAAATTGCTCGCTTTGGATATAAACGCTACAGATTTCATCTTGACCACCCCATATATCTCCTTGGAGCCACATTACCCGATTAGAGACTGTCATATTCCAACAGTAGTTTTCGGTTGAGTCCTCTACGCAAAGTTCTTGGTTTTGATATGTGATGGAATAGCCCTGTGATCCCCATTCCTGGCCCAGATCTTTTACACAAAGTGAATTTGAATAAGACGTGCCGTTCCAGTCGTCTCCATGATCCTTATTGGTGCAATTTTCTTCACTATAAGCAATATAGATTCGAGATAGATTTTCGATTGGATTAATTTCCCACCCATATATGCTCGAATTATCCATGAATCCTACGTACTGTACAGTGTTGTTCGTGGTGCCATTACCACCATCCGTGGTCTCATTGCCTGCGGTATCATTTGTCGTTTGATTTACAGTCTCATTACTTGTTCCATCAATGTTCTCAACCGTATCATCTACATCGTCGTTACCCGTTCCTTCGTCTGCGATGCATCCGGCGATAGACGCACTAATCATCAAAAGAATAAATGCTATTGCATGGCATCTCATATTTACCTCTACAGTAGGACCACAATTAGTAGTTATCCCAACATTTTCTGTGAATAGAGTTCACAAGGGTAGTAGGCTGTAAGTATAAACAACCCTCGCGTTACCCTCTGATGAGAAACTCACGCGTCGGTACCCTCTGTATGGACGGGTGTACGAAGGGGGGCCCTCTGTACAATTACCGTTGGAAAAGAAGATATTGTCCGTTATTGCGTACTTTGAACAAAGACCAACCTTCCGCTGCGAAGTGGTTTGCTAAAACGGCAACATCTGTGTTTCCTTCCCAGAATAATTTAATCAAGACCTTATCATCAATAGGAGTTTCATTGCTGCGCATTTCGATTTCTTTCAAATTACCCCAGTATGGATTTCCTTCATCAGACGAGCCTTGGTATTCACGAGATTGAGTAATGGTGGCCGTAGATCCATTAATTGAAACCGATACTGATTCCCTACCACCATCTTGGTCTGCGTTTCTGGCAAAACCTACTGAGAGATATTCTGGCATGACCCTCCTAGTGAGTAAGACAGATTAAATTATCCATTTCAGATACATCCATTGACTAATCTATTCGGATAGGTTGCAAGGGGTTATCCCAAAACCCTCTGTATTTCCCCAACCGGTACAATGGGTATTCAGTCGGCCAGTACCGAGCCTAGCGTCTGTATCGACCCACTGACAGCCCATTGTTCGGTAATTTCCAATCTCATCGCAACAATTTAATTCTGCTGCTAAAAGTGGCCTTTGCAGAGCCATAGAGCAGAACTAATCCAACTAATGGGAATAAACATAAACAGAAAGTGAAAAAATCTACACCCGATAATCCCGTCTCGAGTACGGCCTCACTATGGTCGCTTGGATTGACATATACTGTGATTTCTTTACCTTCTGGATAATCTTCATCAGAATCTTCTGACCATGAATTACAGGAGCTATCAGAAGAGTAACTGATCTTATTTCCCTGGTAAGTCGTTCCATCAATTGTGTATTCATAATGAACATTTAGACAATATACAACTCCACCTTCGGAGCCCGCTCTAGTTGAGACCGAACTATTTGTCACAACTCCATCTACCGGTGTCCAATCATTAGTACCTAAGTCAGACATTACAAGGGAACCCATGGATACCGTTGCGAAAAGAGAACCAGCGCACCAAATAATTGTGAAAGTCCACATAAATACAAGGTCCAATATGGAGGAACTTTTCTCAATATGAAGTGTTGATTGATGTTTATCATCAAGTTCAAATTCAAAATCTCGATTACAATAAGGGCATTCATATGTTCCCGGTATACCACTGCCAAGGTCTACTGTCTTGGTGCATGAAGGGCACTCTACTTCGACCATATTGTGTTCTGATATTATTTGGGGTATAACCCTTGACCCGGCAATATCCAAACCCTTGCGACACCCACGCGTGAGACGCCTGTCGTTTCGCTACCGACGCGTGGAAATCAAACTAGAGGGTGTCGCAAGGGTTAATTGAAATTTAATTTCCATCACTATCTTTATGCCATCAATCAAATAGCGGTTGTTATGGATGACCTGTTACCCTCCCACTTCAAAGGCTGGAACCCAAAAACAAGCCATTATTTTGACAAACTTAACAAGGAATGGGCGACAGATCCAAAGTTCAAACAGTTGGGTAATTGTTTTGAAAATTTTCTTCTAAAAGCATTTGAAAATCATGACAACTCAAAGCTATCAATAAATAAAAATCGACCAAATACTCAAGGAGGAACATATCTCTACAAACGTTTCGTTAGGATTTTCCCGAATGGATTTAAGCCAAATGGTGTCCAAATTTTCATCGAAAGTTTTTCTGAAAAAACACAGATGGATAGTAATCGAAGGGACCCTTCGGACGCTCTGTACAACAATATAGGATTTCCAATACCGGATGAATCAATGGGAATATTCATTGGAATGTCTGCAATATCACATTTTCTTAATGGAGAAAACTGGGGTATTGAAGATTCTGTTGCTGATTTTGATGTAGCGAGAGAATTCTTTTATGAAATTGAAGATAAAATGGAGGAAGCAAAGGCATGGGCTCTTGAATTTACAGGTTCAAGCGATGATTTTGTTACAGTTCAAGATTCACGTGTTCAAAGGATTAGAATCAAACTTCCATATCTTAGTTCAGATTCAAACGATTGGGATGATTGCAAAATAAATGAAGGACTCAAAGGATTAGCATCAATCTTCGGCGATCTTTTTGCTGAATATAGTATAGAATAAGATGAAGTGTTGTTGAAAGAGTTTCTTAATACACACAACCGACATATCATTCTCATGAAATCACGAGGGTTCTCTCAAACCCCTCAAGACAATATGGAAGAGTACAATGGGTGTTCAGTCCCCCAGTACACTGCCTAGCGTCTGTATCAGCCCACTGAATACCCATTGTATCGGAAAATAAAATGCAAAGGGGTTTCGGATGAACCCTTGCAACTTATCCGAATCGATTTGTTGCAAGTATAAATTACTTTATTTCTAAGTTCGTGATTCTTACAAATTCGCGCATTGTGTTTTCAACACTTTGAAAGTCTTCCCAATCATCATTTATTAATTTGAAAGGACGCTGATTTGGATTTATGAGATTGTAAACAAGAAATCCACCACCGTCACCAGCTGTACTGTGAATTCTACTGATATATGAGTGGCTTTCGATTATAGCCGATTTTGTTTTCTGCACAATACCATTTTTCATTTTATAATCCACAATTAGATTATGCTTCTTGACAAATGCCGTTGAATGAATGTGCGTTGTATTCTCATTGAGAGTTCTATATCTGCCCGAGGGAAGTAAGCCTATTAAAAGTAAGATCAAACCTAATCCAAAGAATGGAATTAAGACGATGTGAACCGCTAAACTTATTTTTTTCATTTTGGGAGTGAATACCCTTTCTTGGCGAGTTAATACAAAATCCGAATTGCCTTGTTCAATCTCAATTACCAAATCTTCCAAATCATGAAAACCTCTCTTGATAACATTCCCAGAGAGTTCTCTTTCTAAATCTGCGAACTCATCCATTTAACCACCTCCGCTTCCACCACGACTTGATTCGTCAACCTTTTCGAATTCACACTCTATGCCATATATGGAAACCAACTTTTCTATGATTTCTTTCTCTTCTCGATGGTTGAATCCATACAAAGTTAATGCATGAAAATCATGTAAATATATTTCCAAATGGTCAGTTGCTCCACCTAAACCATAATCTGTATTAACTTGAACAAGTTTTGTAATGTCGTCCGCTTCAAAATGATATGCAGGGATATTTGGTTTCGTAATTAACTCCGCACTTCGGTCAGGGAAAATCACTAGGCCGCTACCTCTTAGAAAATCTGGATTAAGTACTCCGTTTTCAAATTCTCTTTTGTGTTTTGAATTATCGAGGAAATATTGAATTGCCCAAATAGGAATAATTAATCCAAAGGTACAGAAAATGAAAATTAATTGTACTATTAGTTCGCTCACGTTTGAATCTCGTCGAGGTTCACGATTTCCAACTAAAAGTGGGAACTCATATTCTTCTAGGAGTTCTTTTTCAAATTCAGAAAACTCATCACTCATGCGAACAAATCAGTGCTATCCAGTCATGAGTATAACCTTTGACCCGCCCCCATCCAACACCCACGCGTGAAGGGTATGTCGCTTGGGTACCCTTCCAACAGGCGTCTCACGCATGGGTATCGGCTGGGTATCGGGTCAAGAGTTATACACCAAATCCAACGGGATTCTAATATGTCCCAAACAAGAGATTTGGAAAGCAGATTTAGAGAATTCGAAAAATCGGATTTCTATGATTCCAAATTTGTATTTACAGGGGACTGTATACAACGAAAAGAAAAATTGAGTTTTAGAGGATTAATCGGGAGACTTGCGCCCCTTGGATTCCTCATTCCTGGGCTATTATTTATCATCCATCCTCCTGCAATATATGGTATTTCGTTAATTGCAATTGGTGGAATTGGTTTTTTGTTCACCAGTCGTGGACCAAGTGTTCTTCGGATCTACGACGACCGTTTGGAATTAAGGACTGCATGGCATAATTTGGGCGGTCTCCTTGTGAAATCAATAATGTGGGATGAAGTGAAAGAATTGGCCATACATGAACAAACAAATCATTCAGAGAATACCAATCTTCCTGATACTTACTTAGTTGTATCAATCATTGTCAATGGGCCATCTAATCGAGCTTATGCAGTGCATGATGGAGAGGCAAAGTGGGGAGTGGTAATTTATTCAATAGTTTGCAATAATTGGACTGAAGCACAAAACCTAACATCTGGTTTGAAACAGTTAATTCCTACCGATTTAGAAACAATCGAAATAAAGAAGCGGATGAAAAAATAAGTTTCAGTTTGAACAAACAACAAATTGATTCGGATAGGTTGGAAGGGGTTATCCGATTACCCTTACAACTTCCAAAACCTGTTTGAAGGGTGTTCAGTGGGCCAGTCGGAACGCTACCCTTTGCACAAGCACCCAATCAAGGGGGCGGTCCTTGCGAAGTACCCTAGCAAAGTCGCTCCATGAAGAACTCTTTAGCTCGAACTAGAGAATCCGCACGCGCAGAGGGGGCGCCTTCCACATGAGCGCCTCTATTGCGCAAGATTCGGATAACCCATCGTCGTTGCCAGCGCTCGTTCAAAGGTAATCGGATACCTAGGAATAATTTCCCAGACATGTATCCCTTCTTGTTGATTCTTACAGTCCGTTTCTTCAAACGAACGGCCTTGGGAAGCAGTGTGAATTCTTTCTCGCTGTCAAAGGAGTGGTGTGCTCCTAGATAGACGTGCAAGGTAGCATTTGGTAGTTGAGGCATTAGTCCTTCAACCAGATGAAGAGGAGTCCAATCATCAGCATCTCCGTGAAGAATTAAAATGGGCGAGTCTGACCAATTTTGGATATCAGGACGAAGATGAGCTGCTGGATAGAATGGCAGATGGGCGTCAAATGGAGTTCCTAAAATATCGGTAATTGGAGACCATGCTGAATACAGTGCTACAGTTCCGCCAAGACTCCACCCCGCAATTCCAATCTTTCCAATTCTAGGGTCTTGTTCTAACACAGAACGAGTTCTGAAAGCGTCAACGAGTAGCATTGAATGGGTTACTGAGAGTTGATCATCAACCGTTGAATCAATCGCTCTTGAAATGAATGAATTCACCTTACAAACCGCAAGCCCAGCATTGAGCCAACCATCGACATGGTCCTGATGATGAGGTGCCCAACCCATGCTTCCATGAAGGGCAATTACACATCCGAATGGCCCTTCTCCTTCTGGCAGAAACAGTTCAGACTCAACGCATATTTCTGGAGTTTTTTCCAAACCGGTCAGTATGTGATGAATCTCAAATGGAGAGCGAGATTGAACTTGCAATCGCTCGACCATGGGTGTTGGGATGACTCACATCATTTCAAATGTGGTTTTCACAATTAGAGTAAATCAACGCCTGTTACCGCTGGAAGGGACTCTTAACCGTTAACAGAGCCAGTATTCAAGAATCAAACGTAAGCGCCAACCAGACTTATTACTATCAAAATCGGCAGGATAATAACTGGAAGCGTAGGTATTGAGTCTGTATATCCTCTAAATTTAGCACCAACTACGGTTGCGAGGAATACTGCTAATCCACCGGCAGTTGCTGTAAGCAGAGCGGCCATAGAAACAGCATCATCCATTGTAAAACTGCAAATCAAATTGATGGCAGAAATAGCGAGTACTCCTCCACCAATAGCCATCCGCATTGCATTCATTTCCCCTAGAGCGCTTTCATGAGCCTCTTTACCGAATATATCCTCATTGAATCCCTTAGGGTCAATATTCATTTTCATTCCAATTAGCAGAGTTACTGCCCCTACAATCTGCATTGCCACCGCTTCGTCCATGATATGCGTTCTTCGAATCAGTATATAGTGAAAACCATGGCAGCAGCAATTTTCCATCAGTTTCCAACTTTATTTTGACTAGACCGAAGTATTCGTTAAGCCCAACCCACAGCACGAATCACAGCAGAGCTGATTTTGTCGAAGGAGACAATGATTAGGTTTGATTTTACGGTGGAAAAATGGCTCGGATCAATCCTTTGGCTTTCGCCGCAAATACTATCCGAAATATTCCAATACATCTCACCATTTTCCGGCTCCGTCTTCGCAATCGATTTTCGCGTGCCTCAATTGTTGGAAAAGACGGCCCAACCCTTTCCTTAACAACTCACGGCCACCGTCTCAAAGGTGTATTTTTAGCCATAGAAAGCATTGCACGAGGCACCCTCAAACCATCGCGCTTAATGCTACATTTGGATGTGGAAGATCACGTCACAAATCCACTGAAAACCCTGCAACGTCTACAGCGAAGAGGTTTGGAAATCCACCTTTCAGAAAACCTCGGCCCCCATACCAAAATTCAACCATGGATTGTCAATGCACCTGTATTTTCAGTTCCACATGTTGTCGCCGATGACGACATACTCTATCCGCGCTGGTGGTTAGAGCGATTGAATGCGTGTTTTGTTTCTGACCCAGTAAGTGTCCACGCCTATCGGGCTCATAGGATGGTTGTTGCAGATGATGAAATGAGTTTGACAGCATACGATACATGGCCACCGGGTTTGGGTAAGCCCAGCAATCTAAATTTTGCAACATGTGTATCCGGTGTCCTCTTTCCGCCAACATTTCTTCAATTAATGCGCGATGTTGGCCAAGGATTTAGAGAAACTTGCCCTCGAAATGACGATCTTTGGCTGACCTACCTTGCGATTGAAAATAAAATTCCAATTTCTCAAGTTGCTCAAGAGAGCCTCCATTTTGATGTCATTCCGGGTACTCAAACAACCTCCTTGAACGCAACCAATGTCTTTGAAGGACAAAACGACCAACAGATCAAAGCAACATTCCAACCGTCAACATTGAAACGAATTGTTGAATTAGAACGGCTTGAAGGATATCGCATAAACCATTCACCTTTGCAAATGGAGTGAGTTCTATGGCCCAACATAATTGGATTTCAAGGATTTCAGAACACGAATCACGCCATTCATCACAAGGAATGCAAGACGGTGTGATTGACTTCATCTGCGAACATATTGAAATCACTAACAAATATTGCATTGAATTTGGATACGATTCAACCAGCTGGGACAATTGTTTACCAAATACCAAATATTTGGTTCATGAACGAAAATGGGACCACCTCCTCATGGACGGAAACTGCCATAATCCAGACATTAATCTGTACCGCCATTTCATCACTAGTGAAAATGTATGCGAACTCTTTCAACAATATGATGTTCCAAAGGAACCAGGATATATTTCCATCGACTTAGACTCAACCGACATTTGGGTGACCGATGCTTTGTTGAAAAATTACCGCCCGAGTTTCTTCAGTGTGGAATTCAATCCTAACTTTCCGATTGATGCAGCGATGGCTTTTCCAAACGATGCGGATGAGTTTTGGCACATGGATCGTGTAATGGGTTCTTCGCTCAAAGCACTGAATATGATGGCCCAAAATCACGGATATTCATTGGTGTATGCTGGATGTTATTCTACTGCTAGACATCATGATGCCTTTTTTATTCGCGATGATTTGATTGAACAATCTCATGTTCCTTCTTTGGAAACGTTTAGCAACACACATGTTCCATTACATGCAGTTTGCGTTAATGGGCGAGAAAATATTTACTTGGATTATGGGGTTTGGCTGGAAACCAAAGACCTTCAAAAGAGTCGCAATGCAGTTCCAAAAGAATGGAAGAAGTATATCTCTGGAAGTTTCTTTCAACGATTACGAAGAAAACAAAAAATGCTTATGCATAAATTAGGTTTTGCACAATAGCCGATTCGAGCGACTCAAATTCAAACTTCATCAGGAATTATTACTTCTCGCGCCCGCTGCATTGCTTCATCTGAAGTAAACCAAAAAGTTGGGGTTTCTCCGTAGTCTTTGTCCCATCTTTGTACCGCTCGGGCGAACATTTCACCTTCTGTATATGCTTCACACCACCGAAGGCACCAATCTGCTTGCTCAATAATTTCCTCATCTTTTGGGGAAGTTCGCTTCAGTATTTCAGCTTGCAAAGCAACCGACATCACCCATATTGGGGCAAGTGCGTAGGTTGCAAAGGGGTTACGCTCCATATCGACATTTCGCCATTCGGTCCACAGGGAAAACACTTGATCGTAAAGAAAACCAATAGATAACACTGCAAACATCACTGAAAAGAAAATCACCGTTAGTCCAATGTAGGCGCTTGGAATGCCTGCGATATTTTCTGAAAAGCAAATATCTGTATTACAACTTGGTGAGAATCTCCAAGAAATCAATGGCCATACCAATAGTGTGATTGTTGTTCCCCAAAGTAACAGGCTCACAATTGCTTGTGATTGCTGCATTCTCCAATATTGCCTCATTACCCACATTCGGAAAAACGAACTCTTCTCTTGAGATTCAGCCATGGTATCGGTTAATCCAAGCGCGGCCCCTTCAAGAACTCCACCCACAAATTGAGTTGTTATGTTTTGATATTTTGACAAACATCCCTTTGTCGCATACCAATATCACAATTTACCCTGATCGATTAACCATTGCTGACCGTAGTAATTCCACTGTTCCATCGTCCAACCAGGAGGAATCCCTTCAGGTGGTATGGCTGGCCCAGCGATAGGGGCGATAACCGGTACTGCAGTAGGCGCCACAATGGCGGGCGTTGGAGTAGGATGGAAAACCGGTTCAAACTGATGGTCAACTTTTGTCAAATCTCCAACTTTAGATTTGCGAGTTATTATCCAAGCGACTGGAATTAATGTCAAGATAGTAACCATTATCCAAAACCACATCTTTTGATAGATAAATTCCTCAACAGTTCGTTTTGAATCTTGAGGATAATAATCCCCTTCATCCGAGACACCATCACCATCGCTATCGAGACAACCAAGGCGGTCAACGGTGGAATAACCTTCTACTATTGGACAATCATCACTGAGATTTGTATTGGACTGATCGGCGAATCCATCACCATCACCATCAGACCAAATTCTACTATCATCTGGCCACAAATCTTCTTCATCATACACGCCATCTCCATCCATATCTGGGCAACCCAGTGAGCCATTACTAGAGGTGCCAAATTGGGTTGGACACGCATCTCCTTCAAACCCACCAAGGCTATCTCCAAATCCATCTAAATCGTAATCATCCCACTGAGTGGGCTCATTAGGAAAAGCATCACCCTCATCTGAGCGACCATCTCCATCCGAGTCAAGACAGCCTAATTTATCGACCATTGATGTACCAAAGGTATCCGGACAATCATCCGCATCTTGACCATTTGAATTGTCACCATATCCATCGCTATCACGGTCAGTCCATTGAGAATCATCTGAAGAAAAAGCATCTGCCCCATCTTCAATTGTATGCGAAGAATCAGGATCTGACCAACCATCCCCATCTGAATCGCGGCAGCCGAGCCGGTCATAGAGTGAATCACCTGCAATAGAAACACAACCATCAGCATCATTTCCGTCAGCATTATCACCGTACCCGTCCTCGTCAATATCACTCCACTGAGTGCCATCATAAGCGAAAGCATCAACGCTTTCTGCCCATCCGTCAGAATCCAAATCTAAGCATCCAAACACCCCACCTTGGCTGGAAGTACCAAAGACCATCGGACACCCGTCATTTTCATCTAAGTAACCATCACCATCATCGTCAAAGTCTTCTGTCGAATCTTCGCAACCATCACCATCTATGTCACTACCTTGGTGTGAAATAAAACCGATTGGACTCAATGGACACATATCTTGGCCACGTATTCCTCTACTACAATCAGTGCTTGGGCCGCCAGTATCACACATACCATCTGCATCATCGTCAAAGTCTTCTGTTGAATCTTTACAACCATCAGCATCATGATCATTTAGAGTATCACTAATCCAATTGAGCAATCCCTTGGCACAACTATCATCAACATCGAGTACAGTATCAGCATCGTCATCGTAATCTTCAGTTGAATCTTGACACCCATCTCCATCATAGTCGGTTGACAGTTGTGAAGTCCAATCGGTTGCGCCTACTTCGCAATCATCGCCCACATCGAGTATACCATCATTATCATCATCCGAATCACAGACATCACCAAGAGCATCCGAATCGTGATTTTCTTGTCCACTGTTTTGGACGCTTGGACAATTATCAACAACATCGACGATACCATCACCGTCGGTATCCGTTCGAGGGTCAATTCTTACGACTTCGTCTTGACCGTTATCAACATAGTAAAGGTGGCCATTTGGGCCAATTTCTAGGCCCATGATAGATGAAGCAGTAGTTTGTATCGAACCAGCTTCAACCGCACTCTTGCCATTGGTGGCCAAGTCATAGGCAATAATTTGGCCATTGCCATTAAGGGAAACGAATAGTTGGTCACCATCAAGTGCAATTCCAGAGGGCCTGTCGAGGCCAGTTGCAAGAACGCCCCATTCAATGCCAGTAATATCTGAGTATTCATGCAGTGGTTCTAGGCGAGAGGATTCACCCATGATGTTTTGCGTATTGTAAGAGGGATCATCGGTATTAACCCACAGAACTCGGTTTGCACCAGCATCTGCAATGTAAAGAATTCCCGAATCTTTGTCCAAAATCATGTGGCCAGGAACGCCATAAGCATGGGTGAGTGAGATGTCAGCATAACGACGAACAATTCCATCGGAATGATCATCTTCGCCAGTATCGTGGTCAATTTGGAAATCATAGTAGACAAGTTCTCCATAGTAGCCATCGTTGTACCAGTATGAATTACCAGAGTCATGAGCAATTCCGACACCGTTTGGAGATTCATGATTCATGTCAATGTGACTGCCTAGAAGGCCGTTACCATTGTTTTGATTTTCCATTGCAAAATGGCTCAGAGAGGATGGCCAAAGTGTAGGGCCCATGAAATTGTTCGCTGGACCCTGGCCACAGAAAGTATTCCTCGTTTCTTGAGCAGACCCCCATTGCCAATCAAACTCTGGGTGATACGAACCAAACGCGATTGCACTTACTTCTTCGAGAAAGTGGTTTCTATTGGAGTCTTGACGGTTCTGGGAGTATTGATTTTCTAATCCCGTGTTATGGACGATAGTTATACTGTCAGTGGCCCGATTTGCGACCCATAGTTCGTTTGCTCTACCCGGATGGAATTCAAGGTCACGCGGGTCGTCGAGGGCGTCGGAAGAATCTGCGATTACTACCTCGTCGAATCCAATTCCGAACTGCGGAACTACCGAATCACCTTCATTT
>Ga0206679_10001620_pt1 | contig 18518 bp, 15 predicted proteins | sample M110012015metaG_FD_155464 | JGI IMG/M metagenome (GOLD analysis project Ga0206679, IMG submission 155464) | Ammonia-oxidizing marine archaeal communities from Monterey Bay, California, United States - M1 100m 12015 | ecosystem: Environmental > Aquatic > Marine > Intertidal zone | place: USA... | reverse complement strand
TACAACGACAAACAACGACTTCTTCAAGTCAAATGTATTAGGACATCCTGCAGGATTATTTGTTTTGTTCTTCACAGAAATGTGGGAACGTTTCTCTTTCTATGGAATGCGTGTTTTATTAATCAACTTCTTAACCTACGCTGCAGTGGGTGCTAACCCTGGTTGGGAATGGACAGCAGAAAATGCAGGTGCTTTGTTTGGTACATACGCCATGTTGTTATACCTCACACCTATTGCCGGTGGAGTTATAGCAGATAAGCTTACAGGCTATCGTTGGGCTGTTGTTATAGGTGCCTTAATCATGACTTTAGGACATGCTGCTATGGCGCTCGAAACTGAATTCATGCTTTATGTTGGTTTGGCGCTTTTGGTTATTGGTACTGGTTTCTTTAAACCAAATATGACTTCGATCATCTCTGAAATGTATAAAGACCTTCCAGAGAAAAAAGATGGCGCTTATACAATTTTCTATATGGGTGTTAACGCAGGTGCATTCTTTGGAATGATGCTTTGTGGATACCTTGCAGAAAGAGTTGGATGGTCTTGGGGATTTGGTTTGGCTGGTGTATTTATGCTATTGGGTACACTACAATTTTGGTTGGCAAAACCCCTTTTTGGAACCATCGGAGATGTACCTTCTAAAGTTCAAAAAGAAGTAGAAGACCATACAGGTGAAATTGATTCACATGGTGAGGAAATAGCTTCTGAGAAGCCGAATCCTTTTACTTCAATTGATAAAATTCTCATTGTTATTTCAGCAGTTATTGGTTTGACTTATGCGATTAACGACCCTATGTCTAAAATTGCTGGAATCGACTTATTCCCATTCGAATTAGGCGCTCTTTCGGGACAGTATGCAGTCGTATTATTTGGCTTACTGTGTTTCTTATACTTGGTAATTTCTCGTATTTCTCGATATACTAAAATCGTTCGCGATAGAATGATTGCTGTGATTATCTTTGCTTTCTTCACAGTCTTCTTCTGGATGAGTTTTGAACAAGGAGCAACTTCATTAGTGCTTTTTGCAAGAGACTATGTGGATAGATCTTTGGTTGGCGATGGACAAATGATCTTTAATATTGTAAATACTTTATTGACCATTATTCCATTGGCTATTATTTCTTGGGTACTTTATTTACTTGGGAAACAAACATTCAATAAAATTCCAGGCTCAAATTATGTATTGGCAATTTGCTTCTTAGGTATTTGGGGGATTGTTCTTTGGATGCTAGGTAGAGAATTTTCGGCTACAGAATCTGAAATTACAGTTTCGTGGTTTAGCATTCTAAACTCTTTCTTTATCATCGCATTTGCTTCTGCTTTCTCTAAGTGGTGGGACAGTAAATACAATCCGTCTGGAGCTGTAAAATACGGTTTAGGTTTAATTATTATGGCAGCAGGGTTTGGCTTTTTAGCCTTTGGTGCTTACGGCATTGAAGCTGGTGTAAAAGTGAGTATGGTATGGTTAATTTTAGCCTACTTATTCCACACTTTAGGTGAACTGTGTTTATCTCCTGTAGGTTTATCTTATGTATCTAAACTTGTTCCTGCCAGAATGATCGCCTTTATGTTTGGTATGTGGTATTTAGCAATTGCAATTGGAAATAAACTTGCTGCTGTATTAGGTGGGCAAATTGAGAATATCACTCAAGAACATAGCTTATCTACGTTCTTCTTAATATTCACGATCGTGCCAGCTGTGGCAGGATTACTAGTAATGGCTTTAAATCCATTGCTGAAGAAATTGATGCATGGAGTTAAGTAACAGTAGACCGAATTAAGATTTAGAGTAGTTAAGAATACAGAAGTTAAGATTGAAGATACTGTTTGATAATTGGTCATTAACAATTAATCATTAATTCTCAACTTTAAACCTTCAACGTTTAATTTTCAAATATTCTACAATGGAATAATAATTGTAGTTTTGAGAGAAGAAAAAAATCAAAAATGAAGCATTTATTTTCCTTACTAATAATCACAATAAGCTTATCAGCTGGTGTTTTCGCACAAGGCGAAGAAATTAACTGGCTGACGGTTGAAGAAGTAGAAGTTTTACAAAAGAAAGAACCCCGTAAAGTTCTTATGGATGTCTACACCACTTGGTGTGGTCCTTGTAAAATGATGATGAAAAATACATTCACGAATAAGAATGTTATTGACTATGTGAACGCTAATTTTTACGCCGTAAAGTTTGATGCTGAAAGCAGTAAAGATGTAAACTTCAAAGGAAATACATATACAAACCCTAGCTTTGTTCCTGGGAAACAAGGAAGAAAAGGTCAGCATCAATTTGCGCAAGCTCTCGGAGTAAACTCTTACCCTACCATCATTTATATGGATGAGGAAATGAATGTGATTGCTCCTATTAAGGGCTATCAAACCCCAGAGAAAATAGAATTGTATTTAAAATTGTTTGCTGAGAATATCTACTTAGAAGTAAAATCTCAAGAAGAATTTCAAAAATTCCAATCGAATTTCAAGCCTACATTTCACTAGTTAAATTAATCTCAACTAAACCTTTATAATTCACAAAGGACTCATCTCCTTTTTTAGGTTTAGCCATCATATTAGTACTGTCGGCAAGTCCGACCCCCGCATACAAAAGGCGCGCTTTCTTCTCGATAGCGTGCTTTTTCATTTTTACCATCCAAGAGTCATCGTATTTTTGAGGGTCTTCAGGAAAAGTAACTGTTCGCACAAGAACAAAGAAAAGTTCCTTTTCATTCTTCACACATACAAATTGTGGTGATTGTCCGAGCTCACTCTTGACAGCCAAAAACTCAAAGCCATTTTGTTCTAAGTGCTTCCCTACTGTATTCATCCCAATTTGATGAATTTCTTGCTGATTTAATTCCATAATGTAAATGTATAAAACTAAAAAAGTCTCTTGAATAGATTCAAGAGACTTTCGTGTTTAGGGTGGATGATGGGATTCGAACCCACGACCCCCGGCACCACAAACCAGTGCTCTAACCAACTGAGCTACAACCACCATTTTAACGAGTGCAAATATAGAATTATATTTTTTATTCCACATCACATAATTTGCAAAAATTATGTGATTTCCTTCAATTAAATTCTTCAGAAATTCACTTTTTTCGTTATCAGATATTTACGATTATCTTCAAGCCTAAATCAACTATTGCAGACGGCTAAATATTAAACTAACTTTGAGGAAATATTAAAAATAATGGCTGTAGCCTATCAATATAAAGTAGAAGGAATAAGTTGCGTAAACTGTGTGAATGGTATCAAAAGCCATTTGAGTAAAAAAACCATTCATAAAGTAAATGTTGACATCCCTAAAGGCATTGTTACTATTTACAATACAGATTTCACAGCACTTGAAATTGAACGATTCATTAGCGAAATAGGCTACCAAGCACAATTCTTTGAAAACGAAGTCAAGAAAAGTTACCAACTCGAATACCTTCTAATTATAAGTTCATTCTTAAGCCTACCTTTACTGGGGCATATGTTTGTTTCGCACAACAGCATACTTCAAAATCCTTATTTACAAATAGCCTTGAGCACCCCCGTACTTCTCATTGGATATAGCTATTTCGCAAAGGGAGCCTACAACTCTGTGATAAACCTAAAACCAAATATGAATGTACTCATTCTAATGGGGGCTACAGCTGCTTACATCTACAGTTTGGTGGGTTGGGTTTTAAACTTCAACAGCCCCGAACTCCACAATTATTTATTTTTTGAAACTGCAGCTACCATCATTACTTTGGTTCTATTGGGAAATTACCTAGAAAAAAGGTCGATTACTCAAACCACTACAGCTTTAGACTCTTTACAGAAATTACAATCCAAAGAGGCTGTAAAAGAAATCGACGGAAAACTGATTAAATGCCCAATTTCAAAACTTCAAATTGGCAATATTCTTATCGTAAACCAAGGAGATTCCATTCCTATAGATGCTGAAATTATTTGGGGAGAATGCTCGGTAGACGAAAGTATGATTTCTGGAGAAAGTGCTCCAGTATTCAAATCCATTCATCAAAAAGTCATCGGAGGAACAATTATAATCGATGGTCATATTAAATGTACAGTAACCAGCAACCTCGAAGATACTATCTTATCTCAAATAATAGAATTGGTACGAAATGCACAAGATGACAAACCTCAAATCCAACAATTAGGAGATAAAATCAGCAATTACTTTGTACCAATTGTTCTGGCAATTGCAGCACTTACTTTTGTAATTAATTACTACCCTTTCGATATCAGTTATCAAAGCGCTATGATGCGAGCAGTAGCTGTACTCGTAATCTCTTGTCCTTGCGCTATGGGTTTAGCTACTCCTACTGCCGTAATGGTTGGTGTGGGGAGGGCTGCAAAAAACGGATTACTCATTAAAGGTGGCTCTACCATAGAACAGTTTAGCAAAACAAAAAAAGTAATCTTTGACAAAACAGGGACTTTAACCAATGGTGAGTTTAAAATTCACAATTTGAAAAAGTATTCTGAGAGTTTAGCTATTGAAGGAATCATCTACGAGCTTGAAAAACATTCATCGCATCCTATTGCGAAGTCTTTATGCAAACATTTAAAAAGTTTCAAAATAGATTTCGAATTTGAATCTATAGAAGAAATTAAAGGAAAAGGCTTTCAAGCAACAGACAAAGAGGGTAAACACTATCTATTTGGTTCTGCGGAATTCCTCAAGATTTCAGATGAGGCACTGATTTCAGAATTCCAATTATTCCTTAAGATTAACAATCAGCTTGTGGCAGCACTTTCTATAAGCGACGAGATAATAGAAGGTGCTTATGAATTGGTGAATTATCTAAACAGTCAAGGAATTGAAACGGTACTGCTTAGTGGAGATCAGAAGCAAAAATGCGATGTACTAGCCAAAGAACTAGGGATTAAAACCGTTTTTGCGAACCAATTACCTACCGACAAGATTGAAAAAATAAAACAGTTTAGCTTAGAACAAAACACAACAATGATTGGAGATGGAATTAACGATGCTCCTGCCCTAACTCAAGCCAATGTAGGGATTTCATACAGTAAGGCAACTGATGTAGCAGTGCAATCGGCTTCTATTGTTTTATTAAATCACAATTTAAGCTTAGTACAAAAAGCATATCAAATTTGCACACATACCTACTTAACCATAAAGCAAAACTTATTTTGGGCATTCGCCTATAATATTATCGCCATTCCTTTAGCAGCTATGGGATATTTAAGTCCAATTTTTGCGGCATTAACTATGGCTTTTTCCGATATTGTGGTCATCGGAAACTCCATTCGATTGAAATATAAAAATATCGATTCTTAATGTCGAAGAAGCACATTTTACATTTAGCTAAATGGTATCCCAATAAAGAAGAACCTTTATTGGGTATTTTCGTTCGCAAGCATATTCAATCTGTTCAGTCGCATTATAACCATAAGGTTATAAGCATTTATCAAACGCATAACATCAACTCAAACATACAAAGAGTCGAATCAAAGTTTGAGAACATTAATGAAGTTGTTTATTACTATAAAAAAGGGCCCCTAAACAAACTACAAGTATTTTTCAGACTGTGGCAAGAAATTTCAAAAAGTGACTTTAGCCTTATTCATGCTCATGTAATGGGTTGGACGAGTACCGTGTCATCTATATTTTCAAACAGAAAAACAATTCCTTTTTTAGTTACTGAGCATTGGACTGGATATCGAAAGGGGATTTATCACAAATTAAATTTCATTTCAAAATTGACAAGACGTTTAACAGCAAAAAATGCTTCTCAATTACTGGTAGTTTCAAAGTTTTTAAAACAAGACATGATTGATTGTCATATAGATGCAAACTATACAATCATACCCAATGTAGTTGATGGCTATTCGACTCAGTCTCAAACAAAAAACAAGGTATTTAGCTTTGTCTTTGTTGGTGATTTAGATCAAGAGCATAAAAATGTAAGTGGCATAATCAAAGGTTTTCACAAACTGAATCAATTGATAGGGAATACTCAACTAGATATTATCGGTAGAGGAAAAAACTATGATGAATACCTAGCACTAACTGAAGCATTAGGTTTGAGCGCACAAATCAATTTCCATGGTAGTAAAGAAAATACAGAAGTGTTCAATATACTCCAGAATTCTCATGTACTTTTACTGAATAGTTACTTTGAAACTTTTTCAATTATTTGTGCTGAAGCCTTGCTATGTGGAATCCCAGTTATCGCTACAAAATGTGGTGGACCCGAATCCTTTTTAAATGATAGTACAGGAATCTTGATTGACATTGGAAATAACGATCAACTTACAGAAGCTATGGTTTCTATAATTAACAACTATGAATCCTACTCTTCAGAGGAATTAAAAAAAGTTGCAGAAAAATTTAGTATCAAAACTATCGGAGATCAGTTAAGCGAAGAATATAATCGAATTATGAATTAATCCGTTTCAAATATCTAACAAAAAGTAGAAACGATATTATTCCAGAAATCCATAATAAAGCACTCGTAACAATTGCTGCTCCAACTATTCCCCATGCATTAATTGCAAAATAATTCAACACACCATTTAAACCCAAAATAGTAAAGGCTACTACAGCATTCCAATTCGACTTCCCAACAGCAGCTAATAAATTACCAAACGGAATTCTTAGGATAAAAGCTCCTACCATACCCAAAATCAAAATTTTAAACAAGGAGGCTGCTTCAATATATTCTTGACCAAACAATAGTGTAATTATCAGATCAGACAAAAAATAAAGAGAAGCACCAAGTACTAAAATTAAGATGGAAAACAACTTAATATAATCTTTAACAAAACTGATGAGAAAGGTTTTGTCATGACTATTCTTAGCTAAATCAGCATAATGTGTGGTAATGTAGGAATTGGGAATGAAAAATAGTGCAATAGGAATAATACTGGCGCTACGATAAATAGCAACTTGAGTAGAATCTTGAATCAGCTTTCCAACCAGAAATACATCTAATGAGTACATTAATTGTGAAGCAATCGCTCCTACTCCGACCCACATTCCATAAGAATAATATTTAACTGGAATTTTTGGCTTGACTGTACCATTAAGCTTAATATGAAATAAGCCAACGAGTAGTGGGGCACCTACAAATACAATAACATATCCTACAGCACCATAGAAATAAGCTAAACCAACTCCTAATAACAGTACAGAACCTGAGGTGTAAACATCTATACTAGCGTATTTACGATTTTGATGATTTACTCGATAACGAGTCTTTACTATTTCGATTACAAAAAAACTAAAGAGATATATAATGAGCCAATAAAAAAGATCTGAAGTATTATCTAATGCTCTGTTAAGCCATGGCATCAACAAAAACATTAGCAGTGCAATAACAGCACTGAATAACAACCCTCTATAGAAACTGTGTTTAAATAAATCCTCGCGTTTATCCGGCAAACTAATCATTGGTGCAAATCGCATAAATGAGTGCTGTATTCCACCACCAGAAAAAGGAATGAAAAATGCCAAAGCTGAAAGCGCATAGGATAAAGTCCCAAATTCATTTGGACTAAGAATTCTAATGAGGATTAGAGAAACTAAAAAACTACAAACCTTAGTAAATAATGAGGCTCCCAGAACAAAAACTCCCTCCTTATATTTAAAATCTTTAATTAACCGAATCAAATTTTTATAGGGTTTAATACCAAGCAAACATACTAAATCTTCCTATATATGGGTCTATGAATACTACTTCAATTCTTTGCTAAGCAACTTTAATAGTATATATTTGTTTATTCCTATTAGGATAATATTAACAAAAACCATTTAAAATGAAAAAACTTTTACTTTCTGCATTCGCAGTAGGTCTTGCGTTTACATCTTTTGCGCAAGAAGAAATTACAAAAACACTTATTGGTTCGTCTTACAACATGTACACTGTGTTGAGTCCAGCGACGAACGCTGTACACGCGAGCGAAGCTCTGGGTACTGTTTCTTTTACGCACCGCCAGAATGCTGACTTGCCAGGTGGTTCGGGTACAATCCAAACATCTTACTCTACTGATGGTGGTGGTACATGGAGTTATGTACTAACGCACGACACATTAACTCAAGTTAACCGTTATCCATCTGGATTATTAGTTGACCCTTCAGGAGCAGGTGCTCAAGCTGTCGTTGTCGGACCTTCACTAGTTGGTGGTGGTTGGGGTGGTATATTCACCAACAACATTGCACTAGACGGATCAGAAGCAAGAGAAAATATTATTTTAGATTCTGAGAGTGCTTATCCTAGTTTTACTCGTAATTCTATGATGGTTGACGACAATTCTGTTGTTCGTGTTAGTGGATATAATAACAACGGAATCGACTTAGTAGTAACTACGGGTACTTACGATGCAGATGGTCAATCAACATTTACAGACCAATATGCTACTTACGTGCAATACTTTGCTGGTGGTGGATTCGGTGCTGGTTCTGCTCTTGCTGCAGGTGATACTGTTTGGTACATGACTTCTGAGAATCATGACATGTACTATAATGGAGATGTTGATTCAGGTTATTTAAACGATGTAAGAATTGTTAACTACGAAATGCTAAGTGATATTCACACAGTAGTGGATACTGTAAACTTAGGATGGAGCAATGTTGCATACCACGAAGATTCATTAGGTGGATGGAATGCTGTTGTTTCTGAAGCTGATTCATTCTACGTACAAGGTGCTGGAATCATCAATACTTTAGAAATTGCTGGTGATGCTGGTTATTACTGGGAACAAAAAGGATTTGTTACTGAAGGTTTAGTTGAATTATATGACTGGAGTATGGCTTTCTCTAATGATGGTAACACAGGTTACTTAGTAGCTCAAGGTACAGATGCAAATGGACAAATAGTTCCTTTCGTACATATGACTACTGATGCAGGTGCTACATGGGCTCAAATGGCTTTAGATTTCACAGCTATTGAAGGTTATGTTTCTCCAGCTTATAACGGTGGAATTGACTGTGCAGTTGATGCGAATGGTACACTTCACATGATGGTTTCTGTTTTCGAACAAGATGATTCAGTTGAAGAAACAAACCGTAAGTTGTATGACGTTAGAACAGATGGTTCTACTTGGTCTGCTAACTATATTTCTGACATCAACACTGAAAGAGTTGCTGATGAAGATGCAGCTGCTATTTACGGAATTGGTTACAACCACCGTATACAAGCTTCTAAAAGTGCTGATGAAACTAAAGTATTTGCAATTTGGACTGATGTAAACGTTGATGAATTTGATGTTGAATTACTTGAATTCCCTGATGTATATGCGCATGGTTTAGATGTAAACACTAATCTTTCTACAGGTGTAAAAAACTTTACAGAAGCTACAGAATTTGAAGGTGCTAACTTCTGGATGTTTGCTTCTCCTAATGCAGTTACTACTGCTGGTGGATTTGCTATTCCAGTAACAACTTCTACTGCAGGTGACGATGCGTTAACTGCCATGGAACACTTCTATGTTGGTGGAATTGAATTCAAAGAAGGTGACTTTACGGTTGGTTTAGAAGATGTAACAAATGAGATTGCTGTAAATGCATTCCCTAACCCTGCAACTTCTATTGCAAACATCGAAATCGCTCTTGAGAATTCTGCAAATGTAGTTGTAACTCTAGTTAACACATTAGGTCAAGAAGTATATTCTTCAGTGAACAACTTCAGATCTGGAATTAACACTATTTCTTTAGAGGTTAAAGACTTTGAAGCTGGCATGTATTTCTATACCGTTTCTTCTGAAAACTTCTCTACTACTAAAAGACTTATCATTAAGTAATTTATAGTACACATATTAAAAAAGGCTCCCACATGGGAGCCTTTTTTTTTGTTAAATCGTTTTAAATATTCAGTCTTACTATTTACTTCTCATATCTAACGTTTGCTTTTAAACGTCCAAGTAATATTAAAGGTCGAAACACACTCTCCGTGAGTATTATACCCTTTAGACTGCATAACACAAATCACGCCTTCATTAGTACCTACTGCTTGTTGAATGGCACTCTTTACTTTAAAGCCATCTTCGCAAACAAATTGAATCTTACCCATAGCTTTCTTCGTAAACTCACAATTTAAATCAAGCACTAACATTGATATCTTTTCGGGCTGACTATCTAAATAGCCCAAAGCCAATAAACCCGTAGACATTTCTGCTGCCATAGCTTGACAAGCAAAATACATCGACTTAAATGGGTTTTGGTTTAAATAGCCAAACTTGATATTCACTCGAGCACTCTGCTCATCAACTTTATGTACTTTCAAGCCCGAAATCCAGGCAATAGGAAGTTTCTGAATTAAGAATAAACGGTATAAAAATGGACTATTAACCTTCTTTAAGTAAGATGCGTGCATTGGATTTATTTTTGAAACAAGATAGGGAATCTTAGCGAATCGATTTTGTATGTTTGCTTTAAATGAAATCGCTTTGAAGAACTACTTATCGCTAATTAAATTTAGTCATACCATTTTCGCCTTACCCTTTGCACTTATTGGATTTACACTAGCTGTAAGTCAAGAGCTGTATAATTTCAATTGGGATAAACTTCTGTTTGTCCTTCTATGTATGGTTTTCGCAAGGAGCGCTGCAATGGCATTTAACCGCTTTATCGATAGAGATGTAGATTCTGCAAATCCTCGAACTGCTGAAGTCAGAGAAATTCCAAATGGAACCATAAAACCAAAATCTGCTTTACTCTTTGTTGTTGTAAATTGCGTCTTATTTATAGGGTCGAGTTATTTATTGAATTCCCTTTGTTTTTACTTATCCCCAATTGCGCTCTTGGTTATATTAGGTTATAGCTACACCAAACGATTTACAGCGCTTTGTCACCTAGTTCTAGGATTAGGTTTATCTTTATCACCCATTGGAGCTTACCTAGCCGTAACCGCTCAATTTGATGTGCTTCCCATTCTATTTTCTTGTATCGTCCTATTTTGGGTAAGCGGTTTTGATATTATCTATGCACTACAAGATGAAAGCTTTGATAAGAAGTTTAACTTACACTCCATTCCTGTTCTTTTAGGAAAGAGGAATGCCTTATTTTTTGCTAGATTTTTACATTTGATCACAGCATCCATTTTAATCTATATAGGGGGGGGTTATTTCGGGAATTCGTCCCTATTCTGGATTGCTTGTTTTGTATTTATTGCGTTACTTTTCAACCAACATCGTTTAGTAAAATCCAATGATTTATCAAAAATCAACCTCGCATTCTTTACTTCTAACGGAATTGCTTCAGTTATTTTTGGCTCACTAATTATCCTAGAGCTACTATTCTAATTGACTTTTAATGTATTTCACTGAAATAAATTAACATTATAGTACTATGTTTTACCTAGTACCTTTTTAAATACATATCTTTGCAATACACTTAAATTGTTATACTATGAAAAAGTTACTGTATATACTCGAATTCTTTCCCCTCCTTATTAATGCACAGAATAGTTATTCAAATCAGATTTATACTGAATTTTAAGATGAAGAAGGAACCAACACATTTTCTTTTTCAAAAATGATGCTCGACGCTATCAACATCACTACTGAAGATGAAGAAGGAACAATACACCACATCACAGGGGATTTACACAAGGTTAAATTTCTAAACTTTAGTGAAGAAGCAAACATTAAAAGCTATAGTAAGCTTAATCAACTGTTCGAAAATTCAAAGTATACAATAGTAGATCTTGAAGATGAAGACGTAGAAGGTGTTAAAATTTATATAGAAAAAAAGGCAGACACATAAGTGAGGTTCATCTCTTACTCGATGGTTTTGGAGAAGGAAGTCTTGTATCCTTTTATGGAAAACTAAAGGCGAAAGAACTGTGTGCCATTTCAGATGCACTGAACCTTAATGCCTGTAAACATTTAAAGCACGTAAAATGAAAATAGAAAACACCAAAGCACAAATGCGCAAAGGAGTTCTGGAATTCTGTATTTTATCCATACTCAAAAAAGGAGAAGCTTATCCTTCAGACATCATCGAGCAATTGAAAAAATCAAAGATGATTGTGGTCGAAGGAACCATATACCCGCTACTTACTCGATTAAAAAATGGGGAAGTACTCGAATATCGTTGGGAAGAATCCAAATCTGGTCCACCGCGAAAATACTATAGCTTAAGTAAAAAGGGAGAAGAACTTCTTGTAGGACTCGAAGAAACCTGGAATGAATTAGTACAAGCCGTAAAGTTGACCACCAAAAAAAACTCGAAATAATGAAAAAGACTGTAAATATAAATTTGGGAGGAATCATCTTTCATATCGATGAGGATGTATTTGAAAGACTTAACTCGTATTTAGCGAGTATAAAAATACTCTATAAAGACGAAGAGGGATGTGAAGAAATCGCTTCAGATATTGAAGCAAGGATTGCAGAATTACTTCAGGAAAAAAACATCCAAATCATTAGCCAAGACGATGTAGACTCTATTATCTCTATAATGGGCGAGCCCGAAACTTATGAGGGTACTGAAGAACAAGAGTCTTATGAGCACTCTTCTGAAACCTCAAGTAAGACCAAAAAGAGGATTTACAGAGATAAAGACAATGAAGTTATTGGTGGTGTTTGTAGTGGTATCGCAAGCTATTTCGACATCGACCCAGTTATCATCAGATTACTTTTTGTACTTGGTTTATTTATGGGCGGGGGTGTTTTAGTCTATATTATCTTGTGGGCGATTATCCCCGAAGCCAAGACTACAACCGAAAAATTACAAATGAAAGGTGAAGCGGTAAATGCCGAAAACATTAAAAAGACCATTCAAAAAGAATTTGAAAACTTAAAAAGCACAATAGAAAAAGTAGATGCCTCTAATCAGAAGAATAAAGTAAAATCAATGTTCCAGAACATCATTAGATTTTTTCTAAATATCATCGCTTACCTATTTAAGTTTATCGGAAAATTTCTAGGTGTCATTTTATTAATTGTCGGGGTTAGTTTGTGTTTTATGATCGTTACCAACCTATTTGGTTCACATACTAGCTTGATTCATATTAATGGAAATAATATCCATGCACTAAATTTAAATCAGTTTTTTCCTTTAATATTTGATGGAGGTAAACTTAGTGGACTTGCGGCATTAGGTTTAATTTTATTTATCGGAATCCCAGTGGTACAAATTATCTGGTTAGCCATTAGAATTCTTTTTAGCATACCTAAACAATCTGCTACTACCAGAAGTATTATGGCTGGATTCTGGATTATAGGCTTAATTTGTCTAGGCTATTTAGGTACTCAGGTAGCCGCTAACTTCCACAGTCAATCGTACAATATTACAAAGGTAGAACTCTCTGCTACAACAGATACACTAAGTCTTGAATTAACCGACAACGATTATTTCAACACCCATCAGCGCAGTGTAAGCTATCATTATGATGATGACTTGGAAACACTTCTCACTACAGATGTATCCTTAGATATTCAAAAAGCAACAGGCGATCAATTTGAGCTCAAAATGAAAAAGTCCTCAAATGGAGAAAGTCAAAAACAAGCAAAAATTAATGCGTCCAAAATTCACTACAACTACACAATTGAAGATGACATTCTCTACTTTAATAACTATTTAAATCTTGAAGAAGATGAAGGTTTCAGATTTCAATCTTTAGAACTTACACTTTATGTTCCTGAGGGGAAAACTGTTTACCTAGACCCTAGCTTAAAACACTTTATATATAACGTGGATAATGTAACCGATACCTACGATAAGCGTATGGTAAATCACAGTTGGAAAATGGAACATAGTGGTTTAACTTGTACCGACTGTAATAACTAAAACAATGAGAAAGCTCTATAGAAATACTCAAGAAGGAAAATTGTTTGGTGTTTGTGCAGGACTGGCAGACCACTTTGAGCTCGACCCTGTACTATTTAGAATTGGGTTTGTTTGCGGATTTTTTTTTGCCGGAATCGGATTCCTACCTTACCTCTTACTTGCTTTAATCATTCCTAAAGACCCAAGATTTAACTGATATGAAGAAGACCTTATTATTCCTTTTATGCAGTCCGTTTGTTACTGTACAAGCACAAGACTATTTTCAACAAGAGGTAAACTACAAAATCGAGGTGACCCTAGATGATATAAATCATGAGATTAGTGCATTTGAGGAAATTGAGTACTACAACAATTCTAATACTCCTTTAGATTCTATCTTCTTTCATTTATGGCCAAATGCCTATAAGCATACAGAAACTGAATTAGCGCAACAAATACTTACATCTGGTCAGACGAATTTCCTTTATGCCGATGAAAACGATCGTGGATTTATAGATCAATTAGACTTTAAAGTAAATAACAAAAATGTTACTTGGGATTATTGGGATAATAGTGAGAATATTGCTCTTTTAATACTTAACGAACCTTTAAAACCTGGTTCTAAAATTTCAATTAGCACACCATTCCATGTTAAAATCCCTTTAGGTGTATACTCCCGATTAGGCCATATGGGCGAATCGTATCAGATGACACAATGGTATCCAAAACCAGCGGTTTTCGACAAGGAAGGTTGGCATCCATTAAACTACCTATCTCAAGGAGAATTTTACTCAGAGTATGGTTCTTACGATGTGAGTATAACCTTACCACAAAACTATGTAGTTGGTGCTACAGGAGATTTACAAAACCCAACAGAAATAGCTTGGTTAGATAGTTTAGCAGTAATAGGATTACAAAACTATAAGACATCTGCTAAAGAAGATACTCTGAAAACTGGAACGCCTAAAATTAAAATAAGTAAAGCTGCCAACACTTCCGAAAAGGTAGGCCTTGAATTCCCCACAAGTGCGAAGCAATTAAAAACCATTCGCTATACACAAAGTAATGTACACGATTTTGCCTGGTTTACCGACAAGCGATTTAATGTCTTAGCAGGTGAAGTTACCCTTCCAAATTCAGGGAAAAAAGTGAAAACATGGGCTATGTTCACCAATCGACATGCCGATCTATGGAAAGATGCCATAGAATATATTAACGATGGATTATTTTATTATTCTAAATGGAACGGTGACTACCCATACAATCAGTGTACTGCAGTAGATGGAGCTTTAACTGCCGGAGGCGGTATGGAGTATCCAAACGTTACTGTTATCGGTAGTGTAGGTTCTGCACGCTCTTTAGAGACCGTTATCGTTCACGAAGTAGGTCACAATTGGTTTTTTGGGATTCTAGGTTCTAACGAACGAAGGTATCCTTGGATGGATGAAGGGATCAATTCATTTAATGAGTATAGATACATCAAGACAAAGTATCCATCTAACTCTATGCTTCCAGAAAATATAAAAACCTCTAAATTGAGTGAATTAGGTGGACTTGAAGAGTACAAACATAGAGAAGAGAATTATTTACAATACCTATTAAATGCTCGTGAAGGCTTGGATCAAGCTTGTGGCTTACACTCGACAGATCATACTCCTGCAAACTATGGTTTAATGGTGTACACAAAAACGGCTTTAGCTTTTGAATATTTACAAGCTTATATAGGCGCTGAAGAATTGGATAAAGCAATGCACAGTTATTTCCAAGAATGGAAATTTAAACACCCACAGCCAGCAGATATAAAAACAACTTTAGAAAAAGCTACTCAAAAGGATTTGTCTTGGTTTTTTGATGATTTGATAAACACCAACAAAAAAATTGATTATAAAATTGCTTCGGTACACAAACACGAAGACCATAGCGAAGTCGAACTAAAAAACATAGGAGAAATAAATGGCCCCGTATCTATTACCGCAATTCAAAGCGATGGTACAAGCAGTACTCATTGGACAGAAGGATTTGAATCTAAAACTAGTTTAAAACTCAAAGGAAACTACTATTCGTATATCATTGATGCTTCTCATAGTATCCCAGAGATTAATCGTCAAAACAACTTCTATAATAGCGAATCTAAATTTCCTAAAATTGAACCCTTAGATGTTGACTTTTTATGGAGTTTAGAAGAACCATCTAAAACACAGGTCTTTTTAAGCCCTTATGTGAATTTCAATTTTGCCGATAAAACAATTGTAGGCTTAAGTGTTCACAATAAGCAAATACTTAAAAGACCTTTTAGTTATAGCATAACTCCTGCTTATAGTACTGCAACAAATGAGCTGATCGGAAAGACAAGCATTCGCTACTCCATCTTCCCTTTCTCCAAAACCTTTAGAGCAATACAGTTCTATAGTGGAATAGAACGCTTTCATTATGATGCATCAAATAGCTACACTAAAGTTGGGGGATCCTTAAAAATTGATTTCAAGAAACAACCTGGAAGTTCTCCACATAGTCATCAACTAAATTTAAGAACTCATCGAATTTCTAAAGGTGAAAGTAGCACTTATACTATCTCTGATATTTCTCATCATTACAAATACAAACACACTTTAAAAACAGTTGAATTAAACACGAAACTTGAAGTTTATGAATCTTTCACAAAGTTGAGTTTCGAGAATTTATTCGCTTATAAAACAAAAAAAAGAGGTTCCTATAACCTACGTCTTTTTGGTGGGGTTTTCCTTAAAGAAACGGAAAACACGAATTACCATTTTGGATTGGTACAACAAAATGATTACCTCTACGAATTAGGCGTTTTAGACCAAGCTGGTAGAAATGCTGTGTTTTCTAAACAAATCACCAGTACCGATGGTGGCTTTGTAATCGGAGAGCAAAATAAAGCTAAGCAGTGGTTGCTGAGTGCCAATTTGGAAATCCCTTTAATAAAAAGAGTTAAAGGCTACTGTAATATTGCTTCTATAAAGTCTAATGGCGAAAATAATAATTTCCTAGATACAGGGTTGATGCTATCTATAGTACCAAAAAGACTGGAAGTTTTCTTTCCTTTAAAACTCTCGTACATACCTGTGTATGATGATTACAAATCGAATATTCGATTTAAACTCAATATGAATATCCATGATATAGTGAGCGATATAAGATCGCAGATTTAATAAAAAGCCCTCGATAATTCGAGAACTTATTTTTGTACATTTGAGAATGAAAAAAATAATATTCAACATCCTATTTATGGCTCTATTTTCTATTTTCTCAAAAGGTAACGCTCAAGATTTAACTTCTATACATGACTTAGAATACACTTCTATAGAAGGTGAAAAAGTATCTTTAAAATCATTTGAAGGGAAATACATTCTATTTGTAAACGTAGCCTCAGAATGTGGCTTCACACCTCAATACGAAGGTTTAGAAACTCTTTCAGAACAATACAAAGATCAATTAGTTGTGATTGGTTTCCCTTGTAATCAGTTTGGTGGGCAAGAACCAGGAGGTTCTGAGGAAATACAAAGCTTTTGCAAATTGCGTTATGGGGTAAACTTCCCGCTTTCAGAAAAAGTTGAAGTAAAAGGAAAAAAACAACACGATATTTTTAAGTGGCTCACGGATAAGAGTATCAACGGGAAAAAATCGAGTTCTGTAAAATGGAATTTCCAAAAATACTTAGTCGATCCAGAAGGTCATTTTGTTGAATATTACTACTCAGTAACTAAACCTTTGAGCACTAAGATTACAAAGAATTTCAAATAATTCTATGTCATTATTTTCATTAGAAGCTACACCCATACTTATTGGAGTTTTAGGTTATCTCTTCTATTTTATTTTTTTGAAGAGCAGTACTTTTAAAGCTAATTTTAGTAAACTTCTTACACCTACTAAATCTTCATTCTATTGGATTCAGCTCACACGTATTGTGGCATTTATTTGTATGGCCAATCTACCGATAGCCTATATCCAATATTTTCAAATTGACTTTTGGACCATTGACTTTACTTGGACTTCTACCGATACTAAATACACTCTTATACTAGCCGCTCTACTCGTTCCGATGGGAGCTATTAACGCTAAAGGAAAAGATCACCTTGCAATGTATCCGCAAGTAAGAATGCTACAGTGGAATCCTATTGAATACCTAAGTAATATATTCAGCTGGGGTCTTTATCTATTGGGCTACGAATTTCTCTTTAGAGGCATACTATTTTTAGGTTTAATTCCTTTTGTTGGGCTTTACCCTGCTATAATAATAAACACAGTTGTATACGCTTTAGCACACTTATACAAAGGCAAAAAAGAAACTTTAGGCTCTATTCCACTCGGAATTGTACTATGCCTTATTACAGCTGAAACAGGAACTATTTGGACTGCTTTTGCTGTACACTGGATTATGGCTACTAATAATTTTGTGTGGTCACACAAGAATAGAATTTTGGGTAAATAAACAAAATCCTTACGAACACTAACTGTCCAATAATTTCACTTTAAACCAAAAAAGCCATTTCGAGAAATCGAAAAGGCTTTTTCTGTGGGCAATGAGGGATTCGAACCCCCGACCCCCTCGGTGTAAACGAGGTGCTCTGAACCAACTGAGCTAATTGCCCCAATTAAGGGTAGTCAATAAAAATAAGACTAGGTGGTGGGCAATGAGGGATTCGAACCCCCGACCCCCTCGGTGTAAACGAGGTGCTCTGAACCAACTGAGCTAATTGCCCTAATCTTCTTAAAAGAACGGTGCTGACCTGTCTCATTCAGCGAGTGCAAATATAGAAATCATTTT
>Ga0206679_10001619_pt1 | contig 18523 bp, 15 predicted proteins | sample M110012015metaG_FD_155464 | JGI IMG/M metagenome (GOLD analysis project Ga0206679, IMG submission 155464) | Ammonia-oxidizing marine archaeal communities from Monterey Bay, California, United States - M1 100m 12015 | ecosystem: Environmental > Aquatic > Marine > Intertidal zone | place: USA... | reverse complement strand
TAAAGACGTCGCCTAAGCTTAGGACTTTTATTAAAAAGACTAAAGCAAAAAAGTTAGTTTCCTCTGAACAATATAATTATCCCTGCTAGGGCAATAAACACTACTCCACAGGTTGCAATAAAATCAAGTATTTCCCCAAATAATATGTATCCCCAAAAACCAGCACTCAGTAAAAAAGCATACTCAAAAACAGAAACATAAGACGCATCTGCAACCTGATAACCTCTCGTAATGAATGCAACACCAATGACAGAAACCAAAGCCTGACAAATGATAATTAAGTTAAATTTTACACTTGGCCAAACAAAGCCCTTCGTTAAGAAGCTTGTCTCTTCAATCGTTGGAAAAATTGTAAAATATAAAAGACCAAGCAAACCATAAACTCCCAATGCAGCAAAAAACCCAAATGTTAATACTTCTGTACTTTCATTTGGACATAAATATCTGGTTGTTAAGCCAAGCAAGCCATAAAATAATCCAGCCAATAAAGGTAAAAATGAAAAATAACTTAACTCATTCAAATCTGGTTTAAGTACAAACAAGACCCCGACGAACCCAATGGTAACGGCCAAGATTCGCCAAACACCTATTCTAACTTTAAAATATAAACTTGATATAATTAATACAAATATTGGTGCAGTAAATAGGCCAGCGCCAGCTTCAGCGATTGGAATAACTGATAATGCACCAAAATACATAATCATAGAAGAGGCGCCAAAGAAACTTCTAGTAGCAACCGCAAAGAAATTATTTGGCTTTAAATTTAAATGATAAATGCGCGTGAAAATAAATAAAATTGTGCAAACAATTATGGATCTGCTAAAATGAAACTGCCAAAGACTTCCATCATCCGTAATGTATTTTATTAAATTATCAACAAGACCAATCATTGACATGGCACTAATTACTAAAACGCCCGCTAAAATTAACCGATTTTGCTCTAACTTTTTCATACTATGCCTTTATGATTGTTATTGCCAAAATTTGTCAAATATATAAACAGCACTTGCTAATACCGATAACGTTATCGGCAACGATCGAAAGTAAGGACGCAAAATGGGTTGGATGCGAGATGAAACCGGATTAAAAAAAAATAAAGCTAATTACGTTCCCTTGACCCCCCTATCCCATATAAACAGGGCAGCGCAAGTTTTTCCAAACAAAGATGCAGTAATTTATGGAGAGCATCGAAAAACTTGGTTAGAAACACGAAACCGATGCTCTAAATTAGCTAACGTTTTAGTAGACATGGGAATTAAACCGGGAGACGTTGTTGCAACAGTAATACCAAATTTACCAGCACAAGTAGAAGCGCACTTTGGCATCCCTGCATGCGGTGCAGTATTAAACACTATTAATACAAGACTTGAGAAACAAACGGTTAGTTATATCTTTAGTCATGGTGAAGCAAAAGTAGTTTTAGTTGACACACAATTTCTAAGTGTTGTTGAAAATGCGATAGATTTAATGGAAGAAACAGGTCCAAAAATTATTGAAGTAGCAGATCCTAAAGCAGGTTTTAAAGCAACTGGTAAGTATCCAGAATATGAGGATATCATTAAGTCAGCTTCACATGAATACAAATGGCTGATGCCTGAAGATGAATGGGAAAGTATTTCACTAAACTACACGTCCGGCACAACAGGTAGGCCTAAAGGCGTTGTTAGCCATCATAGAGGCTCTTACTTAATGACGATGGGAACCGTTATAAGTTGGAAAATGACTCTCTACCCAAAATATTTAACAATTGTTCCTCTATTCCATTGTAATGGTTGGAATCACACTTGGATGATGCCTCTTTTGGGTGGAGCAATTATATGCTGTAGAGATGTAACTGCCAAAGCAATTTATCAAGCCATTGCTGATGAAGGCGTAACACATTTTGGAGGTGCTCCAATCGTACTCAACGCAATAGTAAATGCAACAGACGGAGAGCGAAAAACATTCAACCATAAGATTGAGGTCTTCACTGCCGGTGCTCCACCAGCAGCTGCAACATTAGCAGCGGTCGAAAAACTTGGATTCAGCGTCACTCATGTATATGGATTAACCGAGACCTATGGACACGTAACAGAATGTCTATGGAATGAAGAGGACTGGGGTGATTTATCTGAGTCAGAGAAAGCCTCCATAAAATCGAGACAAGGCGTTTTATTTCCAATGATGGAAGAAATAACTGTCTTAAACAAAGATACTTTGGAAATTGCACCCAATGATGGAAAAACATTAGGAGAAATCGCAATTAGAGGAAACTCTGTGATGAAGGGATATTACAAGAATGAAAAAGCTACGTTAGAAGCTTTTAAGGGTGGGTTCTTTCATTCTGGTGATATAGCAAAAACTCATCCAGATTCACATATCCAAATAGCTGATAGGGCAAAAGATATAATTATATCAGGTGGTGAAAATGTTAGTTCAGTCGAGATAGAAGGCGCTCTAATGAACCACCCATCAATTAGCTTATGTGCCGTAGTTGCAATGCCTGATAAAAAATGGGGGGAAGTGCCTTGTGCTTTTATTGAGTTAAAAAAAGGGGAAGATCTCTCTGAGGCAGAAACAATAAAATTTGTAAGAGGCCAACTTGCAGGTTTCAAAACACCTAAAAAAGTGATTTTTCAAGAATTACCTAAAACTTCAACAGGAAAAATACAAAAATTTCAGTTACGTGAGCAAATTAAAAATTCATGAATTATTTTCAACATCTATCTTTAAATAGTATTTTTGATATTATCTAAAATTAAAGCCAAATTCAAAATTATATCGGATGTTGAAATATGACTGCATTAAAACAATATGATCGTTTAGAAGCGACCGGGCTTTGGCGTGAAACCACCGAAAGCCAAAGTATTGAAGTGTTAATTACCTTTGGAAATGCATCATTAATTCTATCTGATTTCACTGGCAGTCCCCTAACTCATTGGTCATTACCAGCAGTAGTGAGAACCAACCCAACCAAGCGTCCCGCGATATATAGTCCAAATACCTCTGGAACAGAAAAGATAGAAATAGAAGATGAGGCGATGATTAAAGCAATTGAAGAGGTAAGAAGTTCAATCAAGAGTAGGCGCCCACGTCCAGGTAAATTACGGATTTTAACTCTAATAATTACATCCCTAGTTATAACCGCTTTATTAATTTTTTGGTTACCAAATATTCTAACTCAGCATACCAGTGGCTTAGTATATGCAGAACAGCGAAGACAAATTGGAGAGCGGTTAATACAACAGGTCTCTAAACTTTCGGGACCACCATGCGAATTAGAATCTGACGCGAATCCATTATATCAATTGGAACAGCGGCTTTTCCCAAACACCGGTGTAAAAATTTTAGTATTCGCAGAGGGAATAAGAACATCGACTCATTTGCCTGGAAAGTTTATCCTTTTGAATCGCACCACAGTAGAAGATTTTGAAGTGCCCGAAGTTGTGGCAGGTTTCGCAATAATAGAAAAAGCAATTCTCGATCTTAATGATCCAATGAAAAACTTACTCTCATTTGCAGGAACAAGCGTCGTTTTAAAGTTTTTAACAACTGGGAAACTGAATGATAGGGTGTTAGAAGAATATGCAATATATCTGCTGCATAAAGAACAAGTAATTCCTGATATTGAAATAATATTAGAAGAGTTTAAACTGGCTGATGTGAACCCCAAGTACTACGCTTACGCTATAGATGTTACAGGCGAGGCTACATCAGACCTAATTAAACAAGAAAATACTAATCAAAACAGACGCGTTCTTTCGAAGGATGATTGGTTAGGTCTACAAACCATCTGCGGTGGATAAAATGCCTCCTTTTAAATATAAAATTTTATCCATACGGTTAGCCAAATCGAGATCGTGAGTAGCAATAATAGTTGATACTCCAAATTTTTTAGTCATTTTTCTTATCAAATTGAAAACACTTAAAGATGAGGTCGCATCTAAATTTCCAGTTGGCTCGTCAGCAAGTAAAATAACAGGTTTATTTGCTAAAGCTCTACAAAGAGCAACTCTTTGTTTTTCCCCACCAGAAAGTTCTGCTGGCTTATGGAACATACGATCAGACAAACCAACCTCGTTTAACAACTCTTTAGCAAAAATACCAGCTTCGGCACTAATTTTTCCCGCAGTCAACTGAGGTAACATAACATTTTCTAAGGCGGTAAACTCCGTTATCAAATGATGAAATTGGTATACAAATCCCACTTCATCTCTTCTAGTAATTGTCCTCAATTTTTCAGAACTCTGTGTCATTGATCTCCCACATATCACAACTTCACCACTATCAAGGTTATCTAAAAGACCGGCGATATGTAGAAGGGTCGACTTTCCTGCTCCAGAAGGGCCAACTAGTGACACCATCTCACCTCTCTGAACAAACATATTAATATTTTGAAGAACAGGTAAATCGTGTATTTTTGACATCTTATAAGACTTTGTTACTTCGTGAAGTTCTAAGTTAAATTCACTCATTTCGTAATGCCTCGACTGGATTTAAACGTGCAGCACGTCTTGCTGGAAAAAAAGTGACAATAAATGACAAAGAAATTGACAGAAATATAGCACTGAAAACATCCTTAATTTCTAACCTTGCGGGTAGTTTTGAGAGGTAACGTACCGACGGATCCCAAACTTCTGCTCCTCTTAAATTACTTATCAATGCGAAAATTTGATCAATATATATTACAAATAGACACCCTAAAGAAACGCCGCAAAAAGTACCAAAGACACCTATCATGCTACCACAAAGAAAAAATATTCGAAGCACTGACGCTTCTGAGAAACCAATTGTTCGCAATATTCCTATATCTTTACTCTTATTTTTCACCAACATAATAAGACCAGATACTATATTTAATGATGCAATCAGAACTAATATTGAAAGAATTACAAACATTACGTTGTCTTCAACTTCCAAAGCATTCAAAAATGCACCAGATCGATCTTTCCAACTCCAAAATAGTGACTCTGGATTCGCAATTTTCTGAAGTTCCAAAATTGTTTTATCAATTTGATCTGGCTCTGAGACAAAGATCTCTATAACATCAGCACCTAAATCTTTATTAAAAAATGTTTGAGCCTTGTCAAAGGGCATATAGATGCGCGTACTATCAATATCATAACGACCCACTTCAAAAATATAAACTACTTCGAAATTTTGCACCCTAGGCGTCGTTCCAAACGCAGTTTTTAATCCTCCTGGTGAAATAATTTTTACCTTATCTCCAGGAACTAAGAGTAACTGCCGCGCAATTCCACTTCCAATAGCCACACCCTTATTGAAATTACTTATTTTACCAATTGCTACTTTTGGGTTAGCTATTAATGGAATTTTATTAAGATCATTTGGTTTAATTCCAAATACTTCTACCCCCAAGCTATTCATGCCACTAGCAGCCAAAACCTGGCCTTTAACGATCGGTGCAACAAGATTTACTTCTGTTAAGAATGTCATATCTTTTGTGAGCTTCTCATAATTTATTATTAAGCGACTACTACTCCCATCTTGATTTAAATATGTTGGATTATAAATGCTAATATGAGCGTTTGCTCCCAAAATAGTCTTTACAAATTCATGTCTAAATCCCGACCTTACTGCTAGTGTTACAATCAAAGCAAAAACAGCCAAAGTAATTCCAAGAAATGAAATTAATGTCATTATAGAAATGCCACCGTCTCGTCTTTTGGTTCGCAAATAAGCCCAAGCTATTTGCCATTCATATTTTGCAAAAGGTTTAGATCCCACCAAGAATAATCCCTTAGAAATAAATTTATAATATGTATAATCGATTCAACGCAACGATTTATAAATATCAGTTACTTTTTTAATCGCAAGTTCAGGAGACGTCTCAATACTTACTCCTGATTTTCGAGAGGTAAGCTCTATAATTCCATTTTTTATACCCCTTGGGCCCACAGTAATACGCCAAGGCAATCCAATCAAATCCATTGCAGCGAACTTTGTACCTGCCCGTTCGTATCTGTCATCGTATAAGCAGTCGAACCCAACATCAGTGAAGGTTTTATAAATGCTGGAACATAAGCGATCTGTCTCATTATCACCTTGCTTTAGGTTCACAATACCAACATGGAAAGGTGTGACCCCCTCTGGCCAAATAATGCCATTATCATCGTGGCTTGCCTCTATTATAGCACCAACTAAACGACTGACTCCGATACCGTGACTGCCCATATGTACGGGTATTTTACTGCCTTCTGTATTACTTACTTCAGCTCCCATTGAATCAGAGTACTTAGTACCAAAATAAAAAATCTGTCCAACTTCTATTGCTCTACTACTGGTTTGTCTGCTTTTTGGAACAGATGTATTATACTCTGGCACACTATGCGTTTCATCTGTTCTTGCGTAAGGACTTGTCCATTCATTAACGATTTTTTGACACTCATCTTTATTTTGAAAATCAACAGTACGATTACCTAATTGCAAATTTAAAATATCTTGATCAAAAAAGACTTCAGACTCCCCAGTTTCAGCCAAAACTAAGAATTCATGCGAGTGATCCCCACCAATAGGGCCAGTATCAGCGCGCATCGGGATCGCTTTTAATCCAATTCTTTCATAGGTTCGAAGATAACTTATCATATGTCTATTATATGAATGTATTGCACCTTCCTTATCAATATCAAAGTTATAACCATCTTTCATATAAAATTCTCGCCCTCGCATTACACCAAAACGTGGCCGTCTTTCATCTCTAAACTTCCATTGGATATGATACAAAGTTAGGGGTAAATCTCTGTAACTATTAACATGCGAACGAAAGATATCTGTTATTAACTCTTCATTTGTCGGTCCATAAAGTAGATCTCGACCATGGCGATCTTTTATTCGTAACATTTCTTCACCATAATCATCATAACGGCCACTTTCTCGCCAGAGATCGGCTGATTGAACCGTAGGCATTAGCATCGGGATATGACCAGCTTTAATTTGCTCCTCATGCACAACTGCCTCAATCTTTTTCAAAACTTGAAATCCCATCGGAAGCCAAGAATAAATTCCAGATGATGATTGCTTGATCATTCCAGCTCTCAGCATTAATCGGTGACTAACAATTTGCGCTTCTGTAGGGTTTTCCTTCAATAATGGTAAAAAGTATTGACTTAAGCGCATTAGAAACTCCAAAAATATTATTTCTCCCAACTTAAGCGATTGGCTAGTTATGAGCAAGTAATGTCAGGACCTCAGAAAAAAATATCACTGAATTAAAATAAACCAATGATTATCAGCAAGGCATGAAATATGATTTCTTAATTGTTGACGGAGGCATCGCTGGAATATCGTTAGGTAGTAGATTAGCACCTAATGGATCAGTATACGTTTTGGAATTAGAAGACTCAATTGGCTATCATGCTAGGGGACGTTCGGTTGCAATGTTTTTGGAGAACTACGGAAATGATATTGTGGTAGAACTAAACAAAGCAAGTAAACCTTACTATGAAAAAGGCGGTTATTTAACTGATAGAGGCTTAATGAGCCTTGCCAGGACACAAGATAAGGATAGTTTTTTTTGCTGAAATTAATGCCTTAAAACTTAGAGCAGATAAGTATTAATGAAGCGTTGGATCTATTTCCACTTATTAATACAAAGTGTGTAGAGCATGTGAGTTTGTTAAAAAAAGCACCAGATTTGGATACAGATAAGATATTACAAGATTTTGCAAAGATGATTAAGCAAAATAACGGAGAAATTGAAAATAGAACACCCGTAAAAAATACTTGCGAACAAAAGGTGAACGTAATAAACACGCTTATGGAAAATATAAATTTATTTCATAGCAATACTGACAGCACTAAATATTCAATCAATTTCATTGCGGATCTAAATTTATACTTTGGTAGAATACATGAAATATTCGGCGTCTCACGCACCACATTAGCATTAATAATTGCTCAAAAAATGAATGGCCATATCTTTTGGATCCGTGCCAAATGGAATCCTAACAATCTAAATACTGATGGAATTTCAAATTTTATAAACCCTGGTCGCTTAACTTTTGTAAATGTTAAAAATCTCACTGATATACTTTGGACTATGGAAGAAACATTAAGGACCAATTGCATTCCCTTAGTAGTTTGCGATTTACCTGAAATTCCAAACTTCACTGCGGTAAGACGCCTACAATTAACCCTAAAGTCTGACATATATGAACATAAAAAATGCCTAGGGCTTTTGTTAACCCCAAAAAATGGGGGAGCAAGAGGCGTCGAAAGCAGATGGAAAGCCACCGCCAATCATAGTGAATTCCAGACAGCCTGGCATTTAGAATGTTGCAAAGCCCAAAATACAAAACCAGGAAAATGGAAAATTATAAAAAAAGAGGGATTTGCAAATTATCAAACAATTAAATTATAATAAATTAATTAAGATATTAAAACATAAACAAATATCGTATATTGTGGAAAAAATTATTACTAAATCCAATGTTCAAAAACAATCTTCGAATAAAGTAAAATAAATTGGAATAAAATGACACTATGGTCTCGTATAGCAACAGACTTATCGTCCCTAGCGAAAGGAGAAAGCTTATCAGATGTATTTGAAAAATTAAAAACTCCACCAGAACGCACAGTCGCATTTGCAATCGCAATAATTGCATTAAGTGCCAAAATGGCTAAAGCAGATGGTGAAGTTACCAAGGACGAAGTAACAGCATTCAGAGAGGTATTTCATATTTCAAAAGAAAATGAGAGCCAAGCTGCAAAAGTTTTCAACTTGGCAAGGCAAGATGTTGCAGGTTTTGAAGCATATGCAACCAAGATATCAATTATGTTTAAGAACGATCATCAATCTCTAAGCGATTTGATTGAAGGTTTATTTCATATTGCTTTGTCTGATGGTAATTATCATCCAGCTGAAAATGCATTCTTACAAAAAGTTTCTGAAATATTTAAAATACCAGAAATAAGTTTCTTAAGGATTAGGTCAAGATTTGTTCCCAATGCCCCCAAAGATCCTTACAGTATTCTTGAGGTTAATTCCAATGCTCCCATTGCGGAAGTTCGAGAATCGTGGCGAAAACTTGTTAGAGAAACCCATCCAGATCAAATGATCGCTAGAGGTGTGCCAGAAGAAGTAATACAGATTGCAACTAAAAAACTTAGCGATATCAACGCGGCTTGGGAAACAATAAATAAAGAAGTCATTTAAAATTTATTGATATCACAAATAAAATATTTCAATTAAATGATACTAACTCTCTTGCACTTATCTAATAATGCTACATATCAGTAATAATTAATTTTAAAGGGAAGATCATGAATTCAAAACTAACTAATCCACATGTAAAAGAATTAGTTCGAGACATTAATGATCGTGGAGCAAGCCCCATCGAAAATTTACCTCAATGGAATTTAAACGACTTATATACTGGCGAAACTTCAGAAGAATTAATTCAAGACTTAAAATGGTTAGAACAAGAATGCGCTGACTTTGAAAATGATTTCAAAGATAATTTAGAAAAACTATCATCAAATGAGTTTCTAAAATGCATTTTAAGGTACGAAAAAATTCAAAACATTTCTGGCCGAATTATGTCTTTTGCAGGTCTGAAGTATTACCAGTCTACAACAGACAATAAGAGGGCAAAGTTTCTTGCAGATACGCACGAAAAAACAACAATTTTCTCAAGTAGATTAGTATTTTTCTCATTAGAAATAAATAGTTTAGATAATAATAAATTAGATTCATTACTGAAAAATAATACTGAGTTATCTCGTTATAGACCAATTTTCGATAATTTACGAAAAATGAAAAATCATCAATTGAGTGACGAATTAGAAGCATATCTTCATGATCAATCAGTAGTAGGAACATCAGCTTGGAATCGCCTTTTTGATGAAACTATTGCTGACTTAAAGTTTACTATCTCAGGAGAAAAACTAAATATTGAAGGTGCTTTAAACCTTTTGTCAGACCATGATCGTAAACAACGTGAAATTGGCGCCAAAGAAGTTGCTAAAGTTTTAAAAGAGAATATTAATATTTTTTCTAGAATTACTAATACGCTTGCGAAAGATAAAGAAATCGAAGATCGCTGGCGAAAAATGCCTAATCCTCAATTTGGGCGACATCTCTCAAATGATATTGAACCAGAAGTTGTCGAAGCTCTTCGAAATGCTGTAGTTAATTCTTATCCCGAAACTTCCCACAGATATTATAAATTAAAAACTAAGTGGATGGATTTGGAAAAAATGGAAATTTGGGATAGAAATGCTCCTTTACCAAACCAGGATACCAGAGTGATTAGCTGGGATGTGGCAAAAGAAACCGTATTAAGTGCATATAAAGATTTCTCGCCCAAAATGGCAACGATTGCAGAACCTTTCTTTCATAACGGGTGGATTGATGCAGCAGTCAGACCTGGTAAAGCTCCGGGCGCCTTTGCCCATCCAACGGTTACAAATGTGCATCCTTACATAATGGTGAACTATCTAGGTAAGCCTAGGGATGTAATGACTTTGGCTCACGAACTCGGTCATGGTGTACATCAAGTTTTAGCTGCTGATCAGGGAGAGTTATTAAGCTCTACGCCTCTTACTTTAGCGGAGACGGCATCCGTTTTTGGTGAAATGTTAACATTTAATAAGATTTTAGGTAACGCTAAAGATAAAATTGAGCGTAAAGTATTATTAGCAAGTAAAGTTGAAGATATGATTAATACCGTTATCCGGCAAATTGCTTTTTATGATTTTGAATGCAAGCTTCATGAAGCTCGAAGAACAGGTGAATTAACTTCAGATCAAATTAACGAAATTTGGATGAGCGTACAGGCAGAGAGTTTAGGGCCCTGTTTTAATTTTATGCCTGGTTACGAAACCTTCTGGGCTTATGTGCCCCACTTCATACACTCACCATTTTATGTGTACGCTTATGCTTTTGGAGACGGTTTAGTAAATGCACTTTATTCAGTCTATCAAGAAGGTACCGCAGATTTTGAAATGAAATATTTTGAAATGCTCAAAGCGGGTGGATCAAAGCATCATTCCGAACTGCTTAAACCTTTTGGATTAAATGCTAACGATCCAAAGTTTTGGAATAAAGGTTTATCAGTTATAACAAAAATGATCGATGAACTAGAAAAAATGGAAGATCAATAAATAACACTATTAATAAGAATTAATCACTTGCTATGTTAAAGATTGGTTTCGATTAGCATTCCTTTGTTAACAGCCAATTCGCGCATCTTAATTTGAAGTTTTTCAAAAGCGCGAAATTCTATTTGTCTTATTCTTTCTCGACTTACATCATACAAATTTGATAACTCTTCTAAGGTTAACGGTGGTTCTTGCAATTTTCTTTTTAAAATAATGTCTTTCTCTCGATCATTTAAAATTGTTAAAGCTTCAGTTAATAATTCCCGTCTGTTATCTAACTCATTCTTCTCTTCATAGTTTGCTGCTTGATTGGCTGTTTCATCTTCCAACCAATCTTGCCATTCAGCGGCTCCTTCACCATCAGTAACCACATGAGCATTTAAAGACGCATCTCCGCCTGACAGTCGTCTATTCATTGAGACGACCTCTTTCTCCGTAACGTTCAAATCCTTTGCAATCTTTGCAACGTTATCATCGCGCAAATCGCCTTCCTCTAACGCTCCAATTCTATTCTTCGCCTTACGTAAATTAAAAAATAACTTCTTTTGTGCACTTGTTGTACCCATCTTGACTAACGACCAGGATCTCAAAACATATTCCTGTATACTCGCTCTTATCCACCACATTGCATAAGTAGAAAGTCTAAAGCCCTTGTCTGGATCAAATTTTTTAACTGCCTGCATTAATCCAACGTTTGCTTCAGAAACTATCTCAGAAGTTGGCAACCCATATCCGCGATATCCCATAGCAATTTTTGCGGCCAGTCGAAGATGGGATGTAACAAGCTTATGAGCTGCTTGACTGTCACTATTATCTACCCACCTTTTAGCAAGGGTAAATTCTTCCTCCGGCTCTAACATCGGAAATTTCTTGATTTCTTGCAAATATCTTCCCAATCCATGTTCTGGCGATGGGGCCGGTAGATTAGTGTAACGCATTTTCAACTCAGCTCAAATTATTGAATGTTAATGAGTATATAAGGATAAAATGCAGAAAATCCAAGAGATTCAACACATTTTCTTCAAAATCCTATCCAATTCCCTTAAATCGTCTGGAACATCACTGCTGAACGAAACAGGTTCATTTGTGGCAGGATGGACAAATGCTAATGATGACGCATGTAATGCTTGTCTTCTAAAATCATCTAAAAACTTTATCTCTTTTTCTTCTAAAGACTTTACCTTAAATTTTCGCCGACTTCCATATACTGGGTCACCAATTAATCCGTGTCCAATATGTGCTAGATGTACTCTAATTTGATGTGTCCGCCCAGTCTCCAACCAACAATCTAATCTTGTAGCAAAATCACCATAAATAACTTCGCTTTTACATCGGGTCACCGCTCTGCGACCAATATCATCAAAAACCGCCATTCTCTTTCTATCAAAACGATGTCTTGAGATATTACCTGAAATCATTAATATTTCAGATTTTTCAAATTTAATTTGGGGATAACTATTAAGCCGAGTGTCTAAATGATTTATGGTACCATAACAAAAAGCCTTATAGTTGCGTGAAATGGTGTGATTTTCGAACTGAGAAGCCAAACCTGAATGGGCTGTATCCGTTTTAGCCACGACCAACAAGCCACTCGTATCTTTATCAATTCTATGAACAATACCAGGGCGTTTTCTGCCCCCAACACCTGATAAACTTGAGCCACAATGAAACATTAAGGCATTAACTAAAGTTCCACTTGGTGAGCCAGGGGCTGGGTGAACAACCATTCCAGCAGCTTTATTTATTACTATTAAGTGTTCATCTTCAAAAACTATCTCAATTTTCAAATCTTGTGCAGAAATATTTGTAATCTCTGGTGCTTCCAGAGTGATTTCCCAATTACTATTCGGAATAACTTTTGTTTTCAGAGTGGCAACTAAACCATTATCAGACGAAATGACACTACCAGTCTCAATAAGCTTTTTCAAACGAGATCTAGATAGTGAATATTTTTCTGGAACAGCGTCAGAAAGGGCCTTATCTAAACGCTTTGCTGTGTCTGAAAATAATGTTATCTCTAAAATCTGAGAAGGATACGAATTCATGTCAAAAACTCCAGAAGATTTTATTGAACCAAAAAATTTAAGGTTTTTAAGATTATTAGTAACGGTGCTAACTATTACAATGATTTGTGGTATTATAACTTTAGTTTTCTTGATTGTCATTAAAATGAAAGATTTAAATAATAACTTTTCAATCAGCTTACCAAAAGAAATTATCTTACCAGATGACAAAGTGGTAAAATCATTTACTAAGGGAACCAATTGGTATGCGATAGTAACTGAAAGTAATGAGATTTTAATCTATGATAGTAATACAAATAATATAAAACAAATAGTTAAAATTAAATAATACACTTGCCCCACGCAGATTTCTAAAAGGATAATAACAACATGTCATTACCAACAGGATTTCTCGACGAGCTAAGAGCTCGAACTTCGATTGCTCAGGTGGTTGGTAAAAAAATTTCATGGGACCAAAAAAAAACAAATATTAATAGAGGAGATTATTGGGCTCCCTGCCCTTTTCATCAAGAGAAAACAGCATCATTCCATGTTGATGATAAAAAGGGGTTTTATTACTGTTTTGGATGCCAGGCAAAGGGTGATGCATTAGGTTTCATACGTGAAACAGAAAATGTTAATTTTATGGAAGCAGTTGAAATTCTAGCACGGGAATGTGGAATGGCAGTTCCGGCTCAAGATCCCAAAGCAATCGAAATATCTAAAAAACGAGATTCACTTTCTGAAATTGTTGAGGAAGCCAATATCTTTTACAAAAATCAACTAAACAGTGAACATGGCCGTATTGCTCAGTCTTATTTGAGCAAAAGACAGTTGAAAAAGGAATGGCAAATTAAGTTTGAGATTGGCTTTGCCCCCAACAACGCCAATCAATTGGAAAAGTACCTGTTAGCTAAAAATATCTCTACAGAAAAAATGATCGAAGCAGGTTTGGTAGCGAAGTCGGATGATGGTAAAAAAACGTATGATCGGTTTAGAAATAGAATAATATTTCCAATTAAAGACATTAGAGGAAAAACAATAGCTTTCGGTGGAAGGGCTCTGGATCCAAATGCGCCTGCAAAATATATAAATTCCCCAGAAAGCTCACTTTTTGATAAAGGTAGGACTTTATATAACTTTAAAAATGCAAGAGATAACTTAAAGAAGAATAACCATTTAATTGTAGCAGAAGGTTATATGGACGTCATTGCTCTAACTGTTGCAGGTTTTAATGCATCAGTAGCGCCATTAGGCACCGCAATAACAGAGAACCAATTAAGATTACTATGGCGATTAACTGATGAACCTGTAATTGCATTGGATGGAGATAAAGCGGGAATTAGCGCAGCAATGAGAGCAATTGATTTAGCTCTACCCTTATTAACCATTGGAAAATCTCTACGTTTTGCAGTTCTACCTCAAGGTCAGGACCCTGACGATATAATCAAATCAGATGGTAAAGAACGAATGGATGAAATAATTCAAAATGCCGTCCCAATGATTGATTTACTTTGGCAACGTGCGTTAGAAGGGCGAAATCTTGATAGTCCTGACCGTCGCGCTGCTTTTGATGCTTCTCTAAAAAACATAACAAAAAAAATACTGGAGCCTACGATCCGAAACCATTATTTTGCAGCATTGAAAACAAAAAGATCTAACCTTTTACGGTCAACTGGCGTTACAAAATCAACTTTAGTTATAAAAAATAAGAAAAGTACTTTTGCAACGATCGGTGCAAAGACATCTACTTTAGCAGCAAAATTTTCTGATGAAAAAACAGTAAAATCTGTAAGGGATATGGTTATATTTGCAACATTATTCACTCATCCCGAATTAATGAAAGAATTTTCATATCACCTTGAAAGAATGGAATTAAAGAATAAAAATTATATTGAATTGCGAAACATCATCTTGCAAAATATTGATAATAAGCCAAATCAGATCATTGAGATGCTCAATACAAAATTTCCAAAATTGATTAAAGATATACTAAACAATCCATATGTAAGAATATCACCTGCTTTGCAAAAAAATAATCAAAAAGTAGTAGCTATAAAAACTTTAAAAGAAGAGTTTTCAAAACTTGAAACTTCAGAGGGAATGAAAAAAGAAATCCAAGATGCAATCGAAGATTTAAACTCTGTTGCAAGTGAGAGCTTAACCTGGCGATTAAGTCAAGCCACTGATGCACGCTCTAAAGCTCAACGAAGCACCCTAGAAGAAGTAGAAGAGATCGGTGAGAACAAAGATGCTATGACCGAATTCTTACAAAATCTAATTGATAATGAAGCTTGGGTCAAAAAAAACAAATAATAATCATTGCGAATCCTTGATTCGCATAGTTGATTCGGTTCTAAAGCAAGTGATTCGTTAAAAACAAAAATCTAGGAGATCAAATGGCTGCCAAAGATGCCGAAATTGCAAAAAACGAAGATCAAGACGATGGTGATAATTTAGACATCAGTCAAGCAGCAATTAAAAAAATGATCTCAGAAGCAAGAGTGCGAGGTTACATCACATATGATGAATTAAACAAAGCTCTTCCACCAGATCAAGTCGGCTCTGAACAAATAGAGGACGTAATGTCTATGCTCTCAGAAATGGGCATTAACATTATTGAAGATGAAGACTCAGACGAAGCAGAAAATGCAGTCGTAATGGTTGATGAGGGTGCCCGTGAGGTTGCACTTGCTGGTGCTGCTACTGAAAAACTAGACCGTACAGATGATCCAGTGCGAATGTACTTAAGAGAAATGGGATCAGTCGAATTATTAAGCCGTGAAGGTGAAATCGCAATTGCGAAGAGAATTGAAGCCGGCCGAAACACGATGATCCTTGGACTTTGCGAAAGCCCATTAACCTTTCAAGCAATAACTATTTGGCGTGAGGAGTTATTGGAAGAAGATATTCTTTTAAGAGATGTAATTGATCTGGAAACTACATTTGGCAATACATTAGACGAAGACGAAGAAAGCTCAATAATCGGTGATGTTGCTTCATCACCTTCGCCAACAAAGGTTGAGGAAAATAAATCAGAATATGACGCTGATGGAAATTTAATTCATTCTGAAGATGATGATGAGGAAGAAGACGAAGATCAAGCCAACGTATCTTTAGCAGTTATGGAGGATGCACTTAAACCAGAGGTTTTGGAAACTCTTGCACAAATCGCTAGCCATTATGAAGCCTTAGCTGCAATGCAGAAAACTAGGATGTCTGCGACTTTAAATGTAGCTGACAAATTCTCAAAAAAAGCAGAAGAAAAATATCAATCATTGCGATTAAAAATTGTAGATCTTGTCAATTCTCTTCATTTGCATAACAATCGTATTGAGGCATTAATTGATCAACTATACGGAATAAATAGACGTATAATGTCAATCGATAGTCAAATGGTTAAGGTTGCAGACCAAGCGCGAATTAATCGAAGAGAGTTTATAGAAGCCTATCGAGATCGTGAGTTGGACCCAACCTGGTTAAAAGATATTTCAAGCAAAACTGGTAGAGGATGGTCTGCTTTAATTGAAAGATCAAAACCAAAAATAGTAGAGCTTCGTGAAGAAATGGCTCAGGTTGGACAATATATCGGTTTAGACATTTCCGAATTTCGAAGAATTGTTAGCCAAGTTCAAAAAGGCGAAAAAGAAGCACGACAAGCTAAAAAAGAAATGGTTGAAGCAAATTTAAGATTAGTTATTTCGATAGCTAAAAAATATACTAACAGAGGACTGCAATTTCTCGACTTAATTCAAGAAGGCAACATTGGACTAATGAAAGCTGTTGATAAGTTTGAATACAGAAGAGGTTATAAATTTAGCACTTATGCAACCTGGTGGATAAGACAAGCCATTACAAGGTCAATTGCAGATCAAGCTCGTACAATTAGAATACCAGTTCATATGATAGAAACAATAAATAAATTAGTGCGTACTGGCAGACAAATGTTACACGAGATTGGTAGAGAGCCAACACCTGAAGAATTAGCAGAAAAATTACAGATGCCATTAGAAAAAGTCCGAAAAGTAATGAAAATTGCTAAAGAACCTATCAGTCTAGAGACGCCAATCGGTGATGAAGAAGATAGTCAATTAGGTGATTTTATAGAAGACAAAAATGCTATTCTACCTTTAGACTCTGCCATTCAAGATAATTTAAAAGATACCACAACTAGGGTACTTTCCTCCCTTACCCCAAGGGAAGAAAGAGTACTACGGATGAGATTTGGGATTGGAATGAACACAGATCATACCCTGGAAGAGGTTGGACAACAATTTAGTGTTACTCGAGAAAGAATACGGCAAATAGAAGCAAAAGCACTAAGGAAATTAAAACACCCAAGCAGATCGAGAAAATTAAAAAGTTTCTTAGAACAGTGAATAGAACTATTACTAAGAACAATATTCGCTCTCGCTTACTTTACTAAATTGCGTTAGCCTGTATCCCATTATCTCGGTCTTGCCGACACTTTGGCTAATGTAAACTATCGGCACATCTGTTGCTTCAACCACAACATTTTTTTCAATTTTTTTATTTACTTTTTCGACGAGCACTCCTGGAATATTACAAAGCCTTGAAGGAAAGCTATCTCTGAATAAGTACCTGTAAGGTTCATTTAAAGCCCATACTTTAGAATTGGAACCTAATAACCAAGAAACGCGCCCAATCATTGCGTAATCTGTAACGGCAATCCATTCTGCCTTATTTAGATGAGTTTGAAACTCGGGTTTAATTCGTTCCCAACCTTTCATTTGGTTAAATGGATTGTCGCCTGAAAAAACAACAAAATATGGATTCATTCCTAATATTAATATAAAAATAGTTAAAAATGATCCAAAAAATATGGTCAATTTGCTCCAGAATATATGTACATTTTTCAAACCTAACGCAGTTAGTATCGCAAGCAATGGAAAAAGCATTATGATCCAGTTTCCTTGGATTCGTTCTGTAAGTGAATGATTTAAAAAGTACAAAAATATTGGTAAATGTGTCCATAAAACCAAGCTTCGGAATTCGAATTTTTTAAAAAAACCTAAAATAGAAAATATAAAAGCAAGCGGGGTTGTAAATATTACGATCGATAAAAGAAATTCAAACAAGAAATACAATCCTACTGTCTTATTCAATAATCGTCCGAATTGTTTTTCCAATCCAATCCAATCATTTTCATAATTCCAGTAGATTGAAGGCAATAGTATTATCAACCCTATCCCCACACCTACCCAGATCAATGGGGCTATAAGTTCATCCCTGCCTCTTTTGGAAAAAATACTCCACCCAAACAAACCTAAGACATAAAATAAAGCATTAAATTTTGATAAAATAGCTAAAGCCACAAAAAACCCAACTATTAACCAATACCATGAATTTTTTCGAAAAAGACCTTCCAATGTTGCCCAAAAAGCACCAACCCAGAATAA
>Ga0206679_10001617_pt1 | contig 18534 bp, 10 predicted proteins | sample M110012015metaG_FD_155464 | JGI IMG/M metagenome (GOLD analysis project Ga0206679, IMG submission 155464) | Ammonia-oxidizing marine archaeal communities from Monterey Bay, California, United States - M1 100m 12015 | ecosystem: Environmental > Aquatic > Marine > Intertidal zone | place: USA... | reverse complement strand
ACTCTCCGAAATGTTCATTTCAGGGTTAATAATTAAGTTCAATTCAGATTTATCTCCCTTAGGTTGAATTTTTAATACGGCAATTTGAACAATGCGATCTTTTGAAATATCTAATCCAGTAGTTTCTAAATCAAAAACGCAAAGAGGTTTCTTTAATTGAACGTTCATTGTTTAACTTAGACCTGATTAGGGAACAATAATGAATTCCGTTCTTCTGTTTAGCTGATGGTCCTCTGCTGTACATTGAGACCTGCAATCACAGTTGTTCACGAGTTTAGACTCTCCGTATCCTTTTGACGTGATTCTGGAAGGATCTGTAATTCTGGAACTGATATATTTTGCTGCCGACTTGGCTCTCTTTTTAGATAATCGGGTGTTGTATTGCCAATGCCCTCTACAGTCGGTATGAGATCCTAGTTCAATTTTTAGCTCAGGATTGTCATTCATAACCTTAACAACTTTGTCAAGCTCCACTTTTGCATCTTCTCTAATGTCGAATTTATCAAAGTTATAATAGATCATAAATGGTCCAAGATCCGTTCCAACTTCTTTTTGATCAAGCAAATACGAAAGCTGTATAACAGAATCTGTGCCTAATGTCATATTTAAATCAAATGTCCCGATTAAATACCCGTCTGCACTAACACTCACTTTATAGCTGAGCTGATAACCATATGACTTACGATCAACAAGACCTGAGGTAAATTGACCGGTGGAGTCAGAGGCCAAAGATTCTGATTCTATACCATTGGCTTCAAAAATAATTTGAGCATTTGGAATCATTTCGCCTGTTTGTCTGTCGGCTACAACTCCTTCCAATGTGTACTCAAAGAATGGAATGATAACACCTTGCTCTTCATCTAATAATACGCGTTTATGTATTTCTTCATAGGCAAGGTCGCAATTCGTTGAAAATGTTTCAGTGTAAGGATTCTGTGTGTTTTCATTATAGTAATAGGCAAGCTCATATTCCTTACATTTTTTAAGTTTTGTTAGAAAAACGCCATCTCTAATCCGTGGAGTTAAAGTAGTCTGACTATTGTCGTCACAGTCCAAACAGGTAATGAGAACATAAGAATCTTCAGGAATATCTTTTTCATCGGCATGAACAATTTCACCATTCAAGAACGCAATATTTTTCACATTACTATTGACGTCAATTCTATAGATGTCCTTTTCACCCATTCCGCCTTTTCTAAAAGAGCTTAAATATGCTTTTATTCCATCGGCAGTATGCGTATAAAACAGATCATCTCCCACAGAGTTAATTGGATAACCCAGATTAACAGGGTCCGACCAAATTTTGTTTTCATCCCGAATTGACATAAAAATGTCGAATCTACCCATACTCGTAGAATCTGTACTAGAGAAATACAATACATTATTGTCTAAACCTACAAATGGAGCATCTTCATCCCATTCAGAGTTAATATTCCCACCAATATTCTTGGCCTCAGTCCACTCTCCATTCACTTTTTCGGTAAAATAGATATCTCTTTTCCCATAACCTCCCAAACGGTCAGAAACAAAAAAGATACTGTTACCATCAGGAGAAACCGTATAGTGGGTTTCCCATCTTTCCTCCGTATTTACATTATCTGTTTTTACAGCTATAATTGGAGAAAAACTTCCATTGTAAAGCTCGCTGTAATAGATATCACCTAAACCGCTTTTATCGTTATAGGTGTAGACCCTTCTCTCATCAATACTCACACTAACGGTAGCTTCATTAAGATTGGGTTTACACATGGGCATACGATTTGGGTACATCCATTCATTTTCTTGACTTAAGGAAGACTGGTAAATGTCTTCAGGGAAATGATTGAGCATCGGATCTCTGAATCCATTCGATTCGCCATTGGCCCACGGTCTTCTGGAAGTATAGTACAGTGCCCTTCCGTCCAATGAAATGTTTGATGAGAAATCGGCATATTCTGTATTAATTGAATCTCCCAGGTTAACCACTTCTACATCCTTCGGATTCGCCATAAGCGTTTTTGCAACACCACATTGACTAATTCTCTTGCTTGCTTCAGGAAGAAGTTCAGACTTCTTATCTGATTTCTCCATGAACAAATTGTAATTTTCAATTGCTTTGTCAAATTCTTCATTCAAATGATAGGCTCTGCCCAGATGATAAAAAATATCAGCAGGAACAGCTCCCTCCTTTGTAGAATACATATCGTAGTTTTTATCAATATTTCCAGTTGAAGTAGATAAAAGCTCAATCGCCTTTAGATAATTTTGACGCATATCAAGCTCAATAAAGCCCTTTCTGTATTTGTAATTGGAACTTTCAGGATTAATTTCCAGTAAGCGATTCGTGATTAGATCGGCAAAATGATAAAAATTCTCCTGCAGCATACGTGAGCACTCAATTACAAGCTCTTGCTCATCGGCTTGTGATATAATGTTTTTCACCTCAATCTCAGTGTATTGTGACTGACTGAAAAAGGGAATTACTAATAATGCCAGAACGGCAAGGGTTGGTCTAAATCTCTCCATAATATGAACTCTATAACTGTTAAATATCGCGATTAATATTGAATTCTTCTAAATAGTCTGCAACTTTTCGTACAAATTTTCCACCCAAGGCTCCATCAACAACTCTATGGTCGTAAGAATGAGATAGATACATCTTATGACGTATACCGATGAAATCTCCTTGATTTGTTTCAATGACTGCAGGAACTTTTCTAATTGCTCCAAGAGCAAGAATAGCCACTTGTGGCTGGTTAATAATCGGAGTGCCCATTACATTTCCAAACGATCCCACATTTGTTACTGTATAGGTGCCTCCCTGTATATCTTCAGGTTTCAGATTATTATTCCGGGCATCATTTGCAAGCTGATTTACACTTTTAGTCAATCCTTCCAGACTTAGGCGGTCTGCATTTTTAATTACCGGAACAATGAGATTTCCACTAGGCAAGGCAGTAGCCATACCTATGTTAATGTTTTTTCTTTTGATTATTTGATTTCCTGACACTGAAACATTCACCATGGGGAAATCTTTAATCGCTTTTACAATAGCTTCTATTAATATAGGGGTATAGGTAATGTTTTCTCCTTCTCTTTGTTTATACCCTCCTTTTACTTTGTTTCTCCATTCTACAATGTTTGTTACATCCGCTTCGACATAGGAGGTGACATGGGGAGAAACCTGTTTTGACATCACCATGTGATCGGCAATCAACCTTCTCATCCGATCCATTTCAATAATCTCATCTTCTCCATTTGGAACAACTATCGGTTGAGCAGTTTTGGTTTTTTTGGAGGATTCGGGTTTAATTGATGCCGTGGAATTTTCTTGATTTGCTCCCGGTCCATCATCAACAAAGGCCAGAATATCTTTTTTGGTAACTCTGCCGTCCAGACCAGATCCGCTTATTGTATCCAAAACGTTTTGTGTAATTCCTTCTTTTTCGGCAATACTTCGGACCAAAGGCGAGTAATATTTTCCATTCGCACCATTTTTAGAGATCTTGATCCCTCCAGCGCCATTCGACATAGATGTAATTTCTATTACGGGTTCAGACGCATCTACAGAAACCTCAGCAGCTTGTTCAGGTACTTCAGATTCACTATTGGCGTCAATTTCAGTATCTGGTTGACTTGGCTCTCCTTCTGTGGAAATAATTGCAATCACATCTCCAACCTGAGCCACCTCGTCTTTTTGAAACAGTTGCTTCACGAGAATTCCTTCGGCCTCAGATGGAAGCTCATTATCTACTTTATCCGTAGCCACTTCCACAAGGGGTTCATCCAAGGCTACATTATCACCAGGATTTTTTAACCAGTTGGTAATTGTTGCCTCTGTCACACTTTCTCCCATTTTGGGAAGTCTTATTTCAATTTCTGCCATTAGATTCTAAAACGAATTTTTCGTCGTAAAGATAAAAAACATTGAGAATAGAGAAAATTTAATAGTCCAAAAATCTCCACTTTTTGAACATTATAATTATGTCATTGAGTATGGAGTAATCTTTAGCATAAATAATGTTGATCTGATCTACAGCTTCTTTATTTAAATTTTCCATACCAGAAAGAGGACTAAGTATACCTTTTTTCAAATGAGGTAAAAGAGATTCCTGTGTTTGTGAATGACTCATTACGTGATACCCTACAAATGATTTCCTTCCAGTAAAAACCTGCCACATATTGCTCATAAACTTCACCTTATGCGTATAAAACCAAATATTGAGAGGTAGGGTGATTAAACAAATTAATGACAGCACAAGATCGAGCAACCTCTTTGATCTTAAGTTTTCAGGACGACGTATAGCGTTAATTTTCATAGAATACAGATCTCCTTTAGAATCGATGGAGTTACTGCCAATTATAAATGAGGTATCGGGTTGAGCAATCTTAAAATCAATATCTCGTCTTCCTATACTCGACATGCAGGAAATTATTTCACTGGGATTCAGATTTTTGGCACAAAAAATAATTTCGTTGAACTTGCCCAGCTTGGGCTCATTCGTATGAAGGGTTTTTATGATTTCACTATTGGGATTTTTTTCACTGGAAATTATTAGGTGTTCGCCAACATTCGAGTATGTGCCTTTCAGAAGTAAAGAAACTCTTTGTCCTTCTTCATTATCGCCAATAATTATAAAGTTCTTGACCTTTGAGTAGTTGTATTTTAAACTATCGTATTTAAATAAATTCGAAATACATTTTTTTAAGACATGTGATGTTAAAACCCAAAATGCACCAAGCAATATAAATGCTCTTGAAAACTGCAATTCCTTGGGTAAAAGAGCGTAAAAAATCAAAATAATTACGGTTCCAAATATAGTGGATTTCACAATTGAGCTTGCTTTACTTTCTTTATCGTATACTCCGAAAAACAAGGAGGAAATCACCCAGATCATGGTATACATAGGAATTGAGATGTTAAAGACAAATTCGGGAAAATGAATATCTATCTTTTTCCAATGATTGGTTAGAGCAATTAAACCCAAAGAAATGATAAGGATATCTGCAATTATAGGAAGTGAGAATTTTACAAAGCGGTTTAGCAATGCAAGAAAGGCCCGAAAATAAATGGCAAGGTGTATGGCCAGAGAAAATATTTTGGCGTAATTCTTTGAAAAATGCTTTTTCGCAAATATGACCATTGCTTTATAAAATATAAAGACATAATTCACTGAGCTCTTCTTTGTGCTTTCCCCTTTGTAATGAATAATAGTAGTATCCGGATAATAATAATTATCATAGCCAGCCTGTGTAATGCGGTACGAAAAGTCAATATCTTCGCCATACATAAAAAATGCTTCATCAAGAAGCCCTATTTTTTCAACCAGCTCTTTTTTCACAAGTAAAAAAGCACCACTTAATACATCCACTTTGTTAATCTCATCCTCTTTTAGATATCCCAAGTGATAGGAGCCAAACAGGCGAGATTTTGGAAATAACATGGATAATCCAAATATTTTACAGAAAGCGACGCCCGGTGTGGGTAACCCACGTTTTGATTCGGGTAGGAAATTTCCTTTACCATCAACCATTCGCACACCTAATCCACCTGCATTGGCATTATCATCCATGAATTTGACGACTTTCTGAAAAGTATTTTCTTCGATTACTGTATCGGGATTTAATAATAAAATATGTTTCCCCTTTGCGATTTTTATGGCCTGGTTGTTGGCTTTTGAAAAGCCATTATTTGTCTTATTTTCAATAAGGTGTACATTTTGAAACCTCTCCTTGACCATTTTTACGGAGCCATCAATACTATTGTTGTCAACAACAAATACTTCAATATTCAGGTCTTTTGAGGCCTGAAATACAGAATTCAGACATTGCTCTAAAAAATATTCTACATTATAGTTGACTATAATTACAGATAGATCAATATTTTCAATGCTATTAGTCATTCTGAATCGCTATACAAGATATTTCAATAGGTACATTTAATGGTAATTTCGAAACCTCTACAGTCTCTCGGGCAGGGTACACCTCTTCAAAATAGCTCGAATAAATATCATTCACCATTGTAAAGTTATTTAAATCAGTTAAGAATATGCTGCATTTTACAATGTTATGCATTTGCATACCCGATGCTTCTACAAGTGCTTTGATATTCAGCATCACTCTATTTGTTGCATTTTCAATAGACGAGATTTCCAATTCTTTTGTTATAGGATTTAAAGGAATTTGTCCGCTGACAAAAAGTAGGTTGTTTTCAAGAATAGCCTGACTATATGAACCCACTGGATTGGGTGCATTGGGTATTTGAATTGCTTTCTTTGTCATAATGTAGTAATTGAAATTGCGTAGGTTTGTAGTTTACAAAGAAACGACAAAAACGTGAAATGAAAATACTGTTAATTGATTTTTACGATTCTTTTACGTATAACTTAAAACATTATCTCGAATCTTTTGATCATTCGGTGGTTGTCATTAGACATGACGAGTTATCTGATATGACCTTTTTCGATGAATTCTCTCATGTTATACTTTCACCAGGTCCCGGTTTACCATACGAAAAAACGCATATGAAGGAAATTGTTTCCTATTGTGATTCCCGTATTTATTTGCTCGGTATTTGTTTGGGAATGCAGGCTATAGGTGAATATTTAGGCGGAGAATTAATTAATTTGGAAAAGGTAAAGCACGGGGTATCTGTACAGATTAATGTAAAGCGAAGGTCTCATCTATATGATGGGGTTCCCGACAGCTTCATTGGTGGATTATATCACAGCTGGGCCTTTTCAGAGATGGACGACGAATATATTGATGCTGTAACACCTGAAGGTATTGTGATGGGGATTTCTTGTGCAAAGAGAAAAGTATATGGTGTGCAATTTCATCCTGAGTCAATTTTAACACCTTTTGGAAAAAAAATATTAAATAATTTTATAGATTTGGTGTAATATCAATTCGTTTAATAGCTACTGTGAATAAGGAAACTGAGCCCTTTTTGTTGTTAGTGTTATTTTTGATTTGTCCATTGATTCTTTTTGCCCAGGGAGGACAGGTTGAAGGTAGGGTATTCAACTCTTTGAATAATGAACCCATAGAATTTGCAAAGGTAATTGTCTTGAATAGAGGTAAGGGAGCTATAGCTGATAAAAATGGCCGTTTTGTCATTAAAAACCTAGAGCCTGGTGTATATTCTTTTAAGGCTGTTTTTAGCGGATTTAAAGCGTTTTACATCAATGACATCAATATTACAAGAACCCGAGTTGAACAGCTAAAATTCCCCTTAACTGAATTTGTGATTGAACAGGATGAAGTTATAGTCAAGGCCTCGCCATTTACTGAAAACAAAGAGTCTCCCGTTTCACTGAAGACACTGAATTCTGCTGAGATAGAAAGGCTTCCAGGTGCAAATAGAGATGTAAGCAAGGTAATTGCGGCCTTGCCTGGTGTAGCTTCACGAGCTACGTTTAGAAATGATATAATTATACGTGGCGGTTCCCCTGGTGAAAATAAATTTTATCTAGATGGAATAGAGGTGCCTAATATTAATCATTTTGCAACACAGGGAAGCAGTGGAGGACCTGTGGGCTTATTAAACGTCAATTTTATAAGGGAGGTAGATTTTTATTCGGGTGCGTTTCCGATGAATCGTGCAAATGGTTTAAGCTCTGTACTCGCATTTACCCAAAAGGAAGGAAATCAGGATGGACTGATCACAAATTTCGCATTAGGATCCAGTGATGCTGCGCTCACCTTAGATGGTCCTATTGGTAGTCGTTCAAATTTCATTTTTTCTGCAAGAAGGTCCTATTTACAGTTTTTATTTGCCGCTCTTCAGCTGCCCATTCTGCCTACGTATAATGATTTTCAGTATAAAATTACTACAAGACCAAATAAAAAGAACAAAATTTCATTTATTGGCTTAGGGGCAATTGATGATTTTAATTTGAATACCGGTGTAAATGACAATATTACCGATTCCGAACAAATGGAATACAATGCGTTCATATTAGGTAATATACCGATCCAAAATCAATGGAATTATACTATAGGAGTAAATTGGCTTCATTATTCTGATAATTCGTACCAAACCGTTGTTCTTAGTAGAAATATGTTGAATAACACATCGACTCGATATAAAGACCTTGTCGAAAAACCGGAAAACTTACTATTACATTATACTTCTTTCGAAGCAGAAAATAAGCTAAGACTTGAGCACACGTATTTGAAAAACGGCTGGAAATTAAACATAGGTTTTGGCTATGAATATGTGCGCTACTTTAATTCTACTTATAATAACATAACTGTTCAGGGAGTGCCCCTTGTTGTAGATTTTGAATCAAATCTTTTTCTAAATAAATTCGCTTTGTTTTCTCAGCTAAGTAAAGATTTTTATAATGAACAGCTGTCTGCTTCTTTGGGTATCCGAACTGATTTCAGCTTGTATTCGTCTAGTTTAATGAATCCAATTGACCAGCTATCTCCTAGCTTGTCATTAAGTTATAAGCTGAATGATAAATGGTCAATAAATTCAAATGTTTCAAGATATCATCAGCTTCCTTCTTACACCATATTGGGTTATAGAAATGGGGCAGGGGAGCTTGTGAATAAGGACAATGATGTGAAATATATAAGAGCCGAACATGCCGTACTAGGATTAGCTTATTTGACCAATTGGAAATCGAGAATTACTTTAGAGGGTTTTTATAAAAAGTACAGCCGTTACCCTTTTTCTATAAATGATTCAATCAGTCTTGCAAATATGGGTTCAGATTTTGGAATTGTGGGTAATGAAGAAATCAGTTCCAGCTCTAATGGCCGTACTTATGGTATGGAGTTTCTATATCAGCAAAAGCTATTAAAGGGTTTTTATGCGATTCTTGCATATACAATAGTGCATTCTGAGTTTAAAGACAAGAACAGCGAATATATACCTACAGCATGGGACAGCAAGCATATTGTATCGCTAACTGGTGGAAAGAGATTTAAGAAAGGTTGGGAAATTGGGTTTCGATGGCTTTTCTCAGGTGGTTCTCCGTATACCCCATATGATATTCCGACATCTAGTCTAACGCAAAACTGGGATATCAATGGTATTGGAGTTCTGGATTTTGATTTATTAAATACCCAGAGAGAAGCGAATTTTCATCAGCTTAACATCCGAGTAGACAAGAAAATATTTTTGAATAAAATGTCTTTAAATTTTTACCTGGATATACAAAATGCGTATGCCTATAAAACAGAACTAGCTCCCATTTTATTGCTTGATACAGATGACAGTGGAAATCCAGTAACAGATCCCAATGACCCTTCCAGTTATTTAACAAAGCTCATTTCGAATTCATCAGGTATTGTTCAACCGACTATTGGAATAGTCATTGAATTTAAATTAAAGAAATAGGGGATTCAGGCTATTGAACAGTATGTTTCAGGACATTTGTGGATTGTTCACCATTCGAGATATTAATGTAATATAAGCCATTCGAGATATTTTCATTCAGAATGTACATATTAATTCCATTCTTCACTTCGATGGGCTTATTAATTACTCGATTTCCTTTCGCATCCGTAATTCTAATTTCAGCAGATCCTGATATTTGTGGGTTGTTTAAAATGAGGTTAAATGATCCAGAACTGGGATTTGGATAGATTATAAAATAATTAGACTGGTCGTCTACACAATTCACATTTATGATATCATAAGTATTTTCCGTCCCATCTATATCTACTTGGGTCAATCTGTAATAATTGTCTCCCATGAAAGCAGCTGGATCTTCAAATTGATAGGTAAGAAGCTCTGTGCTGTTCCCAGCCCCAAATTGTGTATTTACATTATCCCATACTATGCCATCTCTCGAATGTTCCACATTGAAATGTGAGCTGTTGTATTCTGAGGCGGTTTGCCAGGTTAAATTAGCTATGCCATCGCTGCAATCCCCACTGAACATAATCAGCTCGACAGGAAGAGGATTGTTATCATCTCCACCTGCTCCAAAAAAACTGAATCCAGTTGTTGAAGCTGTGACAACAAAATCGGTATTTGACCCTGTGCTGCTAATGTGAGTAGGAGAGGACCAGGAAAGGTGATTTTGACTTGATGTATTCGAGCCAGGGCTTTTAATAATTCGAACCAATGTATAGTCATTTACCACACTTAGGTTGTTCATGTGCAGTGTGATGTTATATGCTTTCGTGTTAATAGGTGATGAATAGTCGTCATTTGTTGGGTTAATCTGCCAATATCCCTCGTCTTCGTAATTTTGAACCATCTGACCGTCATTTGTAGTTAGTGGCAACCCATTAACTAAATCATCTCCATTTGGATCCTGAGGCAATCCAGAAACGTATGAGACAGTTAAATATTGATTTGTTCCGGGTGCACTTGTAAAATCAATTGTAGCATCACGCAAAATGGTTGAATTACCTACAGGAAAAAATTTGGATCCCGTAGAATTGGAAAAATATCTTCTCAATTCCCCTGTTACAATCCCGGAAGTGTATGAAATAGCACCCGTATTTGTACTACTTGTACCGATTATTAAGGGTAAGCTATTTACGATATTTCCAGAGGTCATAGTAAAAGTGCCGCTTAGAGCTACAGATGAAATTATTTCCAGGTCTCCGGAAGCTTTATCGCATGTTAAATTGTTAAATGTAATTGCTGATCCTGAAATGATTTGATTTGATGTACCGTTAAGCAATACAGTACTTGATCCAGCCGAAATTGTTCCATCATTAGTTAGATCTCCTGCAACTGTGATTGTACCCGATAAATCAACTACGGCACCGGATCCAACAATTAAATCCGTGATATCTTGATTACTTAATAAACTACTTGAAGCGCTTACACATGTTCCAGCGATACTATTTGATAAAACATGAATATTATCATTTGTTCCCGGGAGATTTACAGATTGAATGTTCCAGCTATTACCATCCCATAAATACCAGTTACTTGGGTCGTTACCATCAGTGCTGGTCAATCCGCCCCATAGCCATGAAGTACTTGCAACTAAACTGGCATTTATTGATGACGATTCGGGTTGATTAAATTTTGCTGTGATTGTTGCTGTATTTCCAGAACAGGCCCCGTAATTATTGGTCCAGGTCAAGGTTTGATTTTGGTCGTAGGAATTTGTTGTAAAATCAGTATTTGCATCGGCGGCTTGACTGAATAGTCCGATTCCGGTATTCGACCAGGTTCCTGCACCGTCTATAGCATCGGTGCTAACTACAATATTATCTACACCACATGTCGTATTATCTGTAATGCTTTGTTCTGAAGTTATGCTAGGACAAATTGCTGTGATATTGAAATCGTCTATTGCCATACCGTCATCTGATCCCGAGACATTGAGATCAACCCATCTGATCCAAATTACGCCACCTGATAAAAGATCGATGCCGTATATTGTATCAGCTATAGTCATGCTGTGTTGTACACTTCCATTACCAGTGGCCTGGCCAGGATTTACATAATCTAAGCCATCAAAATCAACCCAGTTAGCAGTTCCATCTGATAAAGAATTGGCATTTAAACTGTACTGAAAATCTAACTGGTCAGAACGGTTGTTTGATGCAACTCTCCATGTTTCACCTGAATATGTTACTTCAATATTAGTTACTGCTCCACCCACATTATTTGTAACTTTTGCTCCAAAACAGGGGGCCAGTGAGTTTGTACATAGGCCTCCTAAGGCTCTTTCACTACCACTTCCATAACTATATGAATCACCTGAGTTGCTGGTTCCGCTACCTGCTGTATACGTATTGTCTGCATTATTATCCGTTTCATAGAGATGCCATCCTGTCGGAAGAACAGAAGACGTGCCTGAAGAGACCAAAGTATTGAAATCTTCAGTTTCGGTAACTCCAATTCCATTTAGGGAAATAGAATTGCCCAGTGTACTGTAGGCAGTACTTGTATTTGACCAGGTAGAATTACCACCAGCATTTACACTTCGTATTCTATAATAGTAGGTGGTATTTTCGTTTAATCCAGTAAATATGTAAGACAAGATTCCAGAGGAAATACCACTTTGAGATGATGCTATTGAAGAGAAATCCGTTAAGGTGGACAATTGAATTTCGTAGGTGAAGCTCTCCGATCCTCCTCCAGAAGGAGCTGTCCAGTTTGCTGTCAATGTAAAAGTGGATGCATCTGATCCATTGCCCGCAACTGGTGGATCGTGTAGTGTAGTAAAGGTAGCATCGCTAGAATACCCTGTGCCAATCGAATTAACGGCATATGCTCGAAAATAATACAGACTATTTTTAGTAAAGCCAGTTCTTAAATGCTGAAAATCACCTACCGCAGTACCGCCTTCGGCAAGCTGATTAGTATTAGGTTGTGGGGATGTTGACCACAGGGTACCTCTTGAAGAAATACTTTCACCACCATCAGATAATATAGTTGCCCCTAAAGTGGCTGTGTTTGTAGATAAGAAAGAAGCATTTTGAAAATCAAGTACCGGCTTTGTTGAGGAAGCAACCGGAGTTCCAATCATTCCTAATGAAGGATCTCCATCGCCAATGACATTTATTGCCCGCACCCGCACGTCATAGGACGTACCATTTGTAAGGCCTATAATACTTATTGGACTAGAGACTGAACTCGTACTTATCCATGTAATTCCTCCATCAATGGAATATTCTATATCCGTAACTGCAGATCCTCCATCACTACCTTGAGTGAAGTAGACTACCAAATGGCCATCTCCTTCCGTTATTGAGGTGATAGTAGGAGCGGAAGGCGGTTGATAAGGCGTTCCTGCGATTCTTAAGTTATCTATCTGATGTTTTTCGGAATTGGCGGTATTTTTCATCATAATGCGAATTTCAAGCGTCAGACCAACTAATGAGGTCTGTTGAACCATTTTAGATGTAAAATCATCTGATAAACTTCCATTTAAAGAAAAAACAGTCCAGGCTCCACCATCTACTCTGTATTCACTCATAAGCACATCAGTAGCTTCCATGTTACCCACTTCCATTGCATCTAATTGAGCTGATACATCAAAACAGGATGAAATATCGATTAGAGGAGAAAACCAGTATACATTTCCATCCACATCTCTTGCTTCAAGCATCCCATTAATTACATAGAAGTGATCTTGTCCCTGATCAAAGTTTCCCGAACTCACATCAATGGTCCAGTCAACACTCGATAAATCTATGTTCGGAGGGCCACCGCCATTTACACCTGTTGCACCTTGAAATTCCTGATTTGTAAAAGTTTCATTGTAGATTGTGATTTGACCAAAAAGAGAATAGGTTTGACATACGCATATACAAACATACGTCGCAAAAATCAATAGACTCTTGCAAAATTTAAATCGTTCAACTCTTTTCACTAACTTACTTACTTAATAGTTAGACGTTTAAATAAGGAAAAGGTTGTATTATATGTAATATAATAAGTTATCTTAAAAATAAAAATAAAAATTGATAAATTCTATTAATTTGAAAACTAGGGGATATAAATTGAATTATTTAATGGATAATTTTCATGTGTTTTTCCATTAAAAAGGAAGAATAGAAAATCAAAAATTTAATCAAGAGGGATTAAAGAATTGTATGTTTAAGAATACGAGTAGATTTTGTCCCGTTTTGTATATTAATGTAATACATTCCTGATGAAATAAATTCATTCATAATGAACATATTAATTCCATTTTTGACTTCCACAGGCTTTGATAGAATAACATGTCCTTTTGTATCTATTATTTGAATCATGGCATCCCCAATTATCCTTGCATCGTTCAAAACAATATTAAAGGATTCATTACTTGGATTAGGATATACAGAAAAGTAACTTTCGGTTTGATTTTCACAATTTACATTAATGATGTCGTAGGTTTTAACTGTTCCGTCAATGTCAATTTGATTTAATCTATAATAATTATCTCCTGAACCAGAATTTAAATGAGTAAACTCGTATATTAAATCCTGAGTACTGTTCCCGGCTGCATTTTGAGAATGAATAACAGCCCAGTCTAGGCCATCTCGAGAGTATTCAATATCATAATGAGAACTATTGAATTCCGATTCAGTCTGCCAGATGAGCTGGACTCCATCTTCGGTACATTCTCCTGTGAACGAGGTTAGCTCTACCGGCAACGAACCGTTGTTGTCTCCTCCAGACCCAAAAAAACTGAAGCCTACTGAGGTAGCAGACACTACAAAATCGTTATTAGCGCCCACAGTATTCACATGTGTTGTATTCGTCCACGAAATATGATCAGCATTAGGGACATTTGAACCAGAACTTTTGATTACTCTCATTAAATCAAAGCTATTTACATTTGCAAAGTTGTTCACATGAAGCTCGATATCGTAGGTTTTAGAATTGATTTGTGAGTTGTAGTCGTTGTCCGTTGGAGAAATCTCCCAATAGCCTTCCTCATTAAAATTTTCTATCAGCTGCCCGTCAGACGAAGTTACTGGTAAACCTTCATACAAATTCCCTGTTGGTCCTTGCGGGCATCCTGAAACAAAGGCAGCAGTCAAATACTGATTTGTACCTGGAGAGCCCTGTATATCGATGGTTACATCTCTAAGCATGGTTGAATTTCCCACAGGGAAAAATGTAGCGCCACTTCCATTAGACATATATCTTCTCAACTGCCCTGTGACTATTCCCGAGGTGTGGCTTAAAGATCCAGGATTTGAACCACTAATACCTATAATCAATATATTTAAAGGGTTTACTATATTTCCTGAAGTCATTGTCAGTGTACCCTGAATAGTAACTGGTGAAGCCAAAATTATATCTGAAGAAGCTTTATTAACAGTTACGTTATCCAGCATGTATGTGCCATTTCCAGAAAAGGTTTGATCAGTACTTCCATTTACAGTTAAGGTACTTGATCCACCATCAATAGATCCATCATTGTTTATGTCTCCTGAGAATGAAATGTTTCCTGATAATACGGCCGTTCCTGCAGATTCCACGGTAAGCGAAATAATATCTGCTGAAACGTTCAGAAAATTATCCTGGCTTACGCAAAGACCAGATGTAGTATTAGGCAATACGAAAACATCGTCATTTGTACCGGGTGTTGAGGTGGATTCTATGAGCCATTTGGACCCATCCCACTTGTACCAGTTCGGCGATGTATTATAATCCGAACTATATAACCCCCCCCATAGCCAGGAAGTACTTGCATTCAAATCCGAAGAAATTGATGAGGTTTCAGGTTGATTAAATAGTGCTGTTATTTCTGCTGTAGAGCCCGAGCAGACTCCCGAATTTGTTGTCCATGTTAATGTCTGAGACTGGTTGAAAGTATTCGTGGTGAATTGTGTAATGGCATCAGTAGGTGCATCAAAAAGTCCAAGCCCATTTGTATGCGACCAGACTCCTGATCCAGCAACGGCATCCGTAGACACATCAATAGTTATTTCACCACAAGTGGTGCTGTCAGTATGGGTTTCGGATGAAGTAATAACAGCTGGGGCTTCAACAGTTGCAATTAAATTGTCGTTTGCCGAACATCCAGATGTATTTGTAGCTGTTACAGTATATGTTTCATTTGCGGTGGTTGAACATACAGGATTTTCAATACTAGGATTATCTAGCCCTGTACTTGGCGACCAGGAGTAGGATATAGGAGCTGTGATTAATAGGGAATAATCTTCAACTTCGCCATCAAAATTTGTTTCACATTCGGTAGATGGGTCTTCCCATCTTGAAGTGACTCTCATTTTAACGTAACCTGGAGTAACTGAGACAGGAACATTGATTGTAAAAGGCGATAAAGATGTGAGGCCATCTGTAGCATTTGTGGTAGTTCCAAGATCATATGCTTCGGAAGCATCGAACACATCGTCTCTGTTCCAGTCGATCCATGCTATTCCGGCAATTATCCAGTTTCCGTCTGAATTTATTCTTAAGCTAAGGGCATCAGTATACGATTGTCCTGCAATAACCTCAGCGACAAAAGAACCAGAATAATCTGTATAGGCCGCTGTCTTGCCAGTTGGATTGCTAAAGCTTGTTTCACCATCAAATGAAACAAAAGTGTTTGAAGTAGCAAAATCCATATTACCTGTAGATGTGCAGTGTGAATAATTAGGAGCGTCATATGTCGTTGTGGCTAGAGCGGACAAGGCAGTACTGTTTCCCTGACAGAGTGAAATATCTGCCCCCGCATTTAGTGATAGCGTTATTCCAGCACATGGATCAGGTGTTATCATATAATACTCCAGGGCTGCACTAAAATTTAAATTCTTACAGTTCTTTTTAGTTAGGAAGACAGAATAATCACCATCTGCTGGACATTCCCATATAATTTCGGATTGTTTACCATTTGCTCCGCAAGCATCATTATTATTTTCCAGTACCGTACCTCCTGTTGCACTTGAATATAATCTCAGTTTTGTATCTCCGGTGGAAGTGTTACAAGTTGAAAATATATATGTATTGCCTAGTGTTCCAGAAAATATAAAAGCTCTTCTCCCACTGGAATACGTATTTGACAGCTGAATTGTTGTGGTTACAGTTATGTTGTCATCTGATGTAGAATTATTACAAAATTGGGCGGATAAATCACTGGAAATAAAGCACATCAATAAAGCTAATACATAATTAGTGCGTTTTGTCTGATATTTCTTGATTGCCTGAACAGCATAAGCCGGTTTCGTAATACTGAATTTTGAATGGTAAAAAAATGCCAATATACATGCAATGACCTTCTTTGTGTATACATAGAAAATCCAAGAACTAAAAGCTGTCTTTCTTCTAATTTTATTCAATTGCAGTATATTTTTTAACTCGCATTCACTTGACTGCTACCATATATAGACGATTATACAATAAAAAGGTTGTATATCGTGCATTGACGGTATTGCCGATTTAAATGATATTATAAAAAATTAACATTTACTACTTGATAGAATTTACGATTTAAATGAGGTACTATAAGGCTTAGATGAATAAACATCTCTTTTTAATGAAAATTGAATCATGTATGGTTATTCGCTGTTGTCCAAGTCGTCAAGATTTTAGTCTTTCGCTAAAATTTGCGTAAATAGATAAGGAGAAAGAAAAAAGCCAAGGATCTCGAATAATCGTATGGCATTTGAAAGAAAGCTGCCGAAATGAACAATGCGGTCAGAACCAAATGAAATTGAAATTTCATTCCATCCCAGCATAAAATCGAGTTTTTCCAGATAAATGGATGGATCCAGTAAGGTTGGAAGGATACTATCTGTATATCCTATAGGGAAAATATCAGCCATTCCAGAAAGGTACATTTCATTATAATAGGACACGAAATAGCATGACTTCACTCCATAGATGATATATGTGATGAGTAAAGCATGGAGAAGTAAGCTCACATGCTTCAAATATGCGTTATTCCATTTTTGTGTATAGACTGCTCTATATATTATATAGCAAAATGTTCCCCATAGGATAATATTTAAAGGCAGAACAGGATTAATATCTATTAAAACAGCATACAAAAACGATAATATGATGCAAAACAGCAATATCGAAATAGTATGAATAAAGGAATTGATCTTTTTCATTTTAAATGTCGCCTCAAAATAAGTCATAAATATAATAGCTACAAGGCACATGGAAATAAATGTTCTATGTACAGATAGAATTCTATCTATTTTCTATCTTTGCACCCAAAAAACAGATTCATGAGTACCAACAGAACGTTTACAATGATAAAACCCGATGCCGTCGAGAATGGACATATGGGTAAAATTATCGATATGATTATTGGAGCAGGCTTTGAAATCAAGGCGATGAAGTACACCAGGTTGTCTAAAGAGCAGGCAGAAGAGTTTTATGCAGTGCATTCAGAAAGACCTTTTTATGGAGAGCTCGTTTCTTATATGACCTCTGGACCCATTGTTGCTGCTATTCTTGAGAAAGACAATGCTGTAGCTGATTTCAGAACATTTATTGGTGCTACAGATCCTGCTGAAGCGGCAGAAGGTACAGTTAGAAAGCTGTATGCCGAAAACAAAGGAAGAAATGCAGTTCATGGATCTGATTCAGATGAGAATGCCGAAATTGAAGGTAATTTCCACTTCTCGGCTGAAGAAAGACACTAAATACTGATTAAAATATAAAGGCTTTGGATAAAAGCCTTTTTTTATGCCATGAAATACGCAGAAGACATAGAAAAACGTAGAACATTTGGGATTATCTCTCATCCAGATGCCGGGAAAACAACCCTAACGGAAAAACTATTGCTTTTTGGTGGTGCAATTCAAACGGCAGGTGCTGTTAAGAACAATAAAATTAAAAAGACAGCCACCTCGGATTTCATGGATATAGAGAAGCAAAGAGGAATTTCTGTGGCTACTTCAGTTATGGCCTTCGGATATAAGGATAAACGTATTAATATCCTGGATACTCCTGGTCACAAAGATTTTGCGGAAGATACATTTAGAACCCTCACTGCAGTAGACAGCGTCATTCTGGTGATTGATTGTGCAAATGGTGTAGAGGCTCAAACAGAGAAATTGATGGAAGTTTGCCGCATGCGTAAAACACCAGTCATTATTTTCATTAATAAGATGGACCGCGACGGAAAAGAGTCATTTGACCTCTTGGATGAATTGGAAAAATACCTGAAAATT
>Ga0206679_10001616_pt1 | contig 18542 bp, 17 predicted proteins | sample M110012015metaG_FD_155464 | JGI IMG/M metagenome (GOLD analysis project Ga0206679, IMG submission 155464) | Ammonia-oxidizing marine archaeal communities from Monterey Bay, California, United States - M1 100m 12015 | ecosystem: Environmental > Aquatic > Marine > Intertidal zone | place: USA... | reverse complement strand
CATAGCGAATCGAAGGATCTCCGTAGCGTTGTTGCAACAACGCTTCTTCGGCTGCCCTTGCTACAGAGGGGGCCTCTGCGTTTGGACCAAATGAAAAACTAAAACTGCCGCGCACGAGTCGGTCATTAGGTGCAAGTATGGCCCAGTCAGCCGTGTAGTAAATCGATGGCTCTAGGCCTGGCAATACCCATTCATAACTGACATTTGCGGAGGGTGAATAACGAAAGCTAATATCCACCCAATCTCGCTGCTCGTTTCGCAAGGTCAACTTGACTAAGCGAACCGCACTGGGAAATTCGATATTCAGATGCTTTGGAGCAGAAATCAATACCGCATCGTTAGGGGGATTAGATTCTGTTTTTGCTACAATTCCTGTACTATCCGCGGGTTGTTCATGTGCGGAAGTTGTGAATGGCTGAGCGCAGGCGGTCGAGCCTATGCAAACGCTAAAGGCGAACAAAGTTAGTTTCTGCAATATTCCTTGTTTCACGTCACCACTCTTACAAAATCTGCGACTGATTTAACCATTTGAGAAGTTGAAGGATAGCACAGAGAACAGTAATTTTTGAGCAAGCTACGCACAGAATAACGGTTAAAACATGCAGTTATCAGATTTGAATTCGATACTAAGCAGACTGGAAGAAAGCGAAGACAATATTACGTCTTTCGACGAAAACTGGTCACAAGGACGTTCCGCTTATGGAGGCATTGCCACAGCGTTTGCGGTAACAGGAATGCGTAAATTACTGACCACATCTCAGCCCATGCGTTCACTTATGGTTTCTTTTATCGCACCTGTTCCACCAGGCGAAGTAAAAGTCGATGCCTATATCCAGCGTCAAGGACGGAATGTGACACAGATGAGTGCAAGCGTGATTTGTGATGGCCAAGTTTGCTTGCAAGCGCTCGCTGCTTTTGGGAATCCACGAGAAGGTCTGAACATACCGCCCAAGACCGACTTTAATCCAGCTACAATAGAGTCCGGAGTTAAATTTGCGGATCATGCCAAGAGAGCACCTGGGTTCTTGCAGTTTTTCGAAGGTGTTTGGCTCGACGGAGGTTTACCTTTTGGCGGCAAGCCTAGTAGCGAATTAAATCTTTGGATTCGCCACCGGGCAGATATGTCGAATCTTCCAACGGAAAAATTAGTCACGATTTGTGATATCCCTCCACCCGTTATTTTATCTTATTTCGACGATGGCCCTATTCCGTCGAGCTCGTTAAGCTGGTCTCTGGAATTCGTTGTACCTCCTGAAGAGATTGAGTCGGACTGGTTCTATTTGGAATTTGTGGCCGAAGCCGCTGCAGATGGATACACCCAACAATCGGGTAGAGTTTACGATGAAATGGGTCAGCTCTGCGCCTTATCCAGGCAGTGCATGGTTTACTTTGGTTAAACTTACTAGGGATTTTGTTAAAATTATCAAGTCTACTTACCGATAATCAAATTATGAGTAAAACACTTTTCAATGCCATAGGACTGTTTTTACTGTTGAATAGCAGTACACTTAATGGCCAACATAGTCATGGCATTCTCACACCTGGCGTCACTTTCCCTCAAGATGATTCAGTTTTAACTGACCCACCAAAAATGGTGACAATGAGTTTTCGGGTCGATGTGAGGCTATTGAAGCTCGCTCTTTATACTGCAGAAGAGGAATGGATTGATATCGGCTTCACTTATGACCCTAACCGCAAGAATCATAATTTTGTCCTACCAATACCTTTTGAACTACCCCCATCTGACTACTACGTCGCACGCTGGTCTGTCACTGATGATGTTAGAGGCTTAGTGAATGGTGAATTCAAGTTCGCTTACGGACCTGGCGCCATCCCCCCTTCTGAGACGATCGAATCTCAGATCAGTGACCGTATAGAGGTGCTGCCTTCTACAGGCGCTTATCGTTTAGATTCGATAAGATAGTTTAATTAAATTTAAACCCTTTTTCTTCAAGAAAAGCCTTCATGTGTGGCCGAGATTTCTCTGAAAGCAAATCAGCTACTTGTTCAGACCAACTAACACCATGCCCTCCACCAGTCCTAGTCCGATAGTAATCCCTTATCACTTCGTCATAAATCGCAATCGCCTCTTTATCACCTTCTTCATTATATACTTCTTCTTTGATAATAACCGGCAGAGGCAGTCGCGGCTTAATTTCTGGATCTTGATCTGGGTAGCCAAGACACAAACCGAATACCGGGTATACGCCCTTTGGTAGTTCGAGTAACTCTGAAACTAGACTTGGGTTATTGCGAATTCCACCAATGTAACAAATGCCCAAACCCTCCGATTCTGCTGCAGTGACAAGACTCTGAGCCATTAAAGCTACATCAACGGTGGCAATAATAAAATGTTCCGTAAAATCTCCTTCAAACGGCTTGTCGTATGCATCACAATAATTTCCTGCACGCTTTAAATCGGCGCAAAAAACCATAAATTCAGCTGCCTTCTCCACATATGGCTGGTTTCCTGCAAGCTCCGCAAACTTATGACGAGTTTCTTCTTTCATAACTCGAACTATCGTGGTGCCCTGTAGAAAACTGGATGTAGCCGCAGCCTGACCAGCGACAAACAATTCTTCCATAAGCTTAGGGTCAATAGTTCGATCTGCAAATTTTCGAATGCTGCGATGGGATTTCAGTAAATCTATCACCGAACTCATAGAATTTTCCTTAATTTGATTGAGTATAAGTCGACCATTAGTTTGGTCTATATAAAATTCGGCCGTTACTTAAATTTGATCAGTGAGATTATTCAGGAATGTAGGTACTACGTCATTAGCTAAATTAGATTCTGCGTTAAATAATAGAATTACTCCGACATTAGCCTCTGGAATAAATGCCATTTCACTGCGAAATCCACGAACACCTCCGCCATGGTGTATTGCTCGCACATCTTTGAAGTCGAATACACGCCAGCCTGTTGCGTAATAGGCTTTCTCCAATCCAGTCCAACGATTAAAGTAGCTCCCATGGGGTGTGGAAATTATAGGGTTATGAAGTTCTGTTAAGAAGTCACTCGACAGAACTTCAGGAAATGCACCCAAATTTGCACGAATCCACATAGTCATATCAAAAATGCTTGCATTGATTCCCGATGCTGGAGCAACGCTATAATAAGCTGGGTTGGTGGTCGTTGTGCGCCAATTTCCCCTCACTAGCCGATGAGGCGCAGTTGCATCCGGATTTTCTAGAAAAGAATCCATTCCAACTGATGCAGACAACATTCCCAATGGCTTGAATATTTCTTCTTCGATAAACCTTTCATAGCTCTCACCAGTGCTCTCCTCCACCACGTCAGCAATTAGTGAAAATACGACATTCTGATAACCGTAGCATTGACCTGGTGAACACACCGTCGGAATCTCGTGAAATTTGCTCTTTATGCTTTCGTAGGCGACACCATCGTCGAGCATATTGGAATAGGAGTGAGGCATTAAACCAGTAGAATGACTCACTAAATGTTTTAGCGTAATTTCCCTAGAAGATGATTTCGTGCCAATCCTCATCTGTGGAAACAAATCAGTAACTCTGTTATCCCAGCTCTGCAGATTCTGGTCTACTAGCAATGACATTGCGGTGCCTGCAAAGGTTTTTGACATGGAAGCTATTCGAAATACTGAATCAGTTGTAACTGAATCACTCTCGGCTACATTGTTTTTACCCCAAGTCTGCAAATGCATAATTCCTTCGCGAGAAACAATGGCTATAGCTGCGCCCGGTATTTTTTTCTCAGCTACAGCGTCATCTACCCAGCCAATAAAATCACCAAAATCATAGTTAAATTGCCCAACAGGCAAGTCGTCATTAGCCACAATACTCATAGACGACCCGACACACACCAGGAACAAGATGATGCTAAGTACTAATTGATTTAGTTTAAGCGCGGTCACAAGTGAAATATGTTGATTCTATTATTGAATTATTAGCTGATTGATTTTCTGTTAATTTTTAGATGTTCAAGGAACACTAATTTTCAAATTTTCAATCTATTCCCCTTAAGAATCTTCCTGCTTTAGCCCATGCCTTAAACATGTTCGGCTACAGCAGGCTTATTTTTAGCCTATATTATACTCAAGTTCTCAAGTCGGCTTAAGGTTCGATTGGTGCAATCAAAAGCTCACCAAATAGTAAATCGGCCAATTGCGGTGACTTATTAGTGATCAGGGGATAAAAAGGCTTTAATACAACTCAAAATCGAGAGATAAATCGGTGACTTATAAGTGTCATAAATTTGTAATAAAAGGAATATACAATCGCGATCATAAAAGAATACAGCTATTTTGAAATACGCAGATAATCTAATTAAATACGCACGAATTAAATTCGGAGCCTAAATCATGTCAAATCCAATTGCCGCACTTTTCGGACGATCACCAATAAGGCCGATACAAGAACACATGGCGAATGCTCAAAGGTGCGTCATTCTCCTAGGTGATTTCCTCGATGCATGTACATCGAATAATTGGCAGAAAGCTCAAGAGCACCAGCAAGCAATTCATGCTGCTGAAAACGAAGCGGATGACTTAAAAAGCAACGTCAGAACCAACCTCCCAAAAAGTTTACTGCTTCCTGTTGCCAGATCAGATTTACTCGAACTGCTTAGCATTCAAGACAGGCTCGCTAATCGCGCAAAGGATATCGCTGGCTTAATGCTAGGCAGAAAAATCGAGGTTCCCAGCAGTCTCACAGATTCTCTTTTAAATTATTACAAGTTAAGCCTAAAAGCCTCAGGTCAGGCTTTGAAAGCAATTAACGAACTAGATGAATTATTAGAAGCTGGATTTAGAGGTAAAGAAGTAGAGTTGGTAGAAGACCTCATTAAAGAATTGGATGATCTCGAAAATAAAAGCGACATTCACCAAGTCCAGTTGAGAGCTTCTTTATATAAACTCGAACCTAACTTACCGCCCGTAGATGTGATGTTTCTTTACAAGATTATCGACTTAATCGGCGAAATCGCTGACGACTCACAAAAAGTTGGAAGTCGATTATTAATTCTCATTGCGCATTAATAATAATTGAACTGATTAACAGAATTAAACCATTAATCACGACAAAGATAACTGGATTTTCAAATGTCTGAAATGATTTCTCAATACGGTATGGTTTTTCTCGCAATGGCGTGTCTATTTGGATTTTTCATGGCATGGGGGGTCGGCGCTAATGATGTAGCCAATGCCATGGGGACATCTGTAGGCGCTGGTGCAATTACAATAAAGCAAGCCATATTAATCGCAATGATTTTCGAGTTCGCCGGCGCCTATCTCGCGGGAGGTGAAGTTACCTCTACAATACGCTCTGGAATCATCGATATTGAAAAAGCAGGTTTTGCTGATTCTCCTGAGTTACTAGTTTACGGTATGCTCTCCTCTCTTCTCGCTGCTGGGATCTGGCTTCTTATCGCCTCCAATAGGGGATGGCCGGTCTCGACTACGCATTCAATTATTGGAGCCATTGTTGGATTTGCTGTCGTTGGAATTTCTGTTGATGCGGTGGTTTGGTCAAAAATCTGGTCTATTATCGCAAGTTGGGTAGTGTCGCCAATGGTATCGGGATTTATCGCGTTTTGTATTTTTCGGAGTGTACAAAAATTGGTTCTCGATACTGACGACCCGTTTACAAATGCTAAAAAGTACGTGCCCTTCTATATCTTCTTAGTTGGGTTTGTTATTGCCATGGTTACTCTAGTCAAAGGATTACGTTACGTAGGTTTGGACCTGTCTTATAACCAGAGCATCGTGATTGCACTCGGCATTGGTGGAATATTAAGTTTTGTCGGTGTGTTTATGCTCCGATCGATCAAAGAGCTTCCTGCCGGGGATAAAAAGTCTCATTTTGGTAGTGTTGAACGAGTTTTTGGCGTACTGATGCTCTTCACCGCATGCTCCATGGCATTTGCCCACGGATCAAATGATGTAGCGAATGCAATAGGGCCTTTAGCCGCAGTGAATGGAGTAGTTCAAAGCGGCGGCGTCTTCCTTGAGCAATCCCAGCTCCCAATTTGGATTCTACTTCTTGGCGGAGGCGGCATAGTTGCGGGATTGGCGACATGGGGCTATCGAGTAATTGCCACAATTGGTCGTAATATTACTGAGCTTACTCCATCCCGCGGATTTGCCGCAGAATTGGCAGCAGCAACAACCGTCGTATTCGCCACGGGTACCGGTATTCCAGTATCAACAACTCACTGCTTGGTTGGTGGGGTGCTGGGAGTAGGTGTAGCCCGCGGTATCGGCGCACTCAATTTAGGAGTTGTTGGTCGAATATTCCTTTCTTGGGTCGTAACGCTTCCAGTAGGAGCCGCATTGTCTATTATGCTATTTTTCTTGTTTAAAGGGATTTTCGGATAGCTATTAGGCGCAAAATCTAATCTTAAATTTAGGTTTACAATCAGTGTCCTAGCCAAAAACTTACAATAGCAATTATCTATATCCGGCATTGCACCCGCAGGGGTCGCTTTGCACATTTAGCCTAAGCCTTAATAGTTGTACTGAGCAGTATCAGCAATTTATCCTATGATATTCAATATCTAACTCTACAAAAATGTCGAGGTTAAACCTTCACATGGAATGATCTACCGGACCAACTATAGTTGAAAAATAAGAAGTGACGATCAAGATGAATAAGGCAACAACAGATTCTATGCAAATCGAGTTGCGCAAAGTTAACACCCCTCCTTCGTCACGCAGGCCAGGAGTTAGCTTAAGCTTATTTAATGCTGCGATGACGAATATCACCAGCACAAGAGTAAGTTTAACGAGTAAGGCTTGCCCGTAAGCCGTTGCAAATAATTCCGATAGCGAATGGAACAACTCAAAGCACATTAATACCCCAGCAATGCTTAATACCAGAACAATTGCCATAGCATTGTTACCAAATTTTTTCATCGAGCGATGCATAAAATCCAGATCCCGCCCAAAAGTCAGCTTATAGAGTGGATAAAGTGATCCTATCCAGGCTGCGAAGGAAAAGAAATGAAGTGCTATAGCGATTTTTGCAATTGGGCCTAACACAGAAATATGCCCTAAAAATCGAAAACTAAATATAATCAATAAAAATGCGAACAAATTTACGATATTCAATAATTTATAGAATTCTTGTTTTGGCGGGCGGTTTAAATTCCTAATGCGTTGTGAGTAGAACAAGCAGGCGAAAAAAATGATCACAAAACCAGCCATTCTAAAAAAGGTAGTATCTCCCAACTGGGTGTCCAAAAATATAGATGCCATCCCCCAATCGAACATACCGAGAAAGCCGATATCGACCACCAATCCAATCTGCACTAGGAAATTAAACAAGACCCCCTGAAAACCTATGAATGCACCAAGAGTAATATAACGAATATTCGATTGAACCGTGAAGCGGCTGCCATCATTGTAAAGCTGTAAACAAAGACTACCGCCTACTATACTGGCGGCCCCAAAATAGAATAGAAGCTTACAGACAAGGGTAGCTATTTCCCAAGATGTTGGGAGCATAAGCATTAGCAGGATCTATCTAGTAATTAATAATTGTTGTTATGACCGCTCTCTTAACCACCGTCACTTCATCTCGTAGCACGCTATTCCGCGGCATCAGGATCTACCGAGAAACTGAACGAATTAGTGACTGTATGGCCATCTGCACCGATTGCAGCCCAATTTACAATAAATTGACCTGAGTGCATCCCCGGTGTTTCGACACGGTAAGTAGCCATTGCATCTGTTTGGGCTTCAAAATTAGTTGGCATCTCATGGTCAACGCCCATTAACTCAAGTTTGACCAGCTTAACTGGCCCATTGAAAACTAAATCTATGTGACCTGGCGCAGCTTTAATAATCGCCTCATCACCTGGAGCGGACTCTTTTAAAGCAGTATGGGCACTGACAAGTATTGGAGTCGCCAATACAATCAAGCAGGCAAAGGACCGAGAAAATTTTAGGATTTTTGTTAATTTCATAGCAAGACCTCAGCATGTCTGAAAAATTTAGCGGAACGAATAGATTAGGGCCACCAGCCTAAAATTATCTCAGCTTTCACTTTTACTTGCCTGCTATTTCCAACAGACAGTTGAGAATTGGCGACTTCTGCGACAATTTGTCGCATTCGATCTCACTTTCTTTGCCAAACATGGGTCTGAGGCGATAAATTTATTTCATCGATTACGGTACCAGGGCGAGCGTTAAGTATTGTTAATAAAACTTTCGCTACATCTTCAGCTTCAATGGCGTTTTCAGAAGCACCACCTGGCTCAAAATGAAGATCATCGAAAAATGGAGTTCGCACCGCTCCAGGATTCACAATTGAAACTCGCACCCTGGTTTTAGCACACTCTTCTCGAATAGCTTGAACGAAACCTCTCACAGCGAATTTACTGGCACAATAAATACTGCCTTGTCTCGCTCCTGCTAACGCAGCTTCAGAGCCTGTAAATACGATATCAACTAATTGCTGTTGTCGTTTTAGTATTGGCAAAAATACTTTCGTAACAATTGCGTGACTTAGGAAATTAGTTTCCATTACAAGCCGCATATCTTTTACGGACAGCTGTTCTAGAAACGCCATCTTCCCAATTCCAGCATTATTAACCAAACCGCGTATTGGCTGATCAACCAAATTAATAACCCGTTCAAGTTCGCTAGGGAGTTTTTCTATGTCAGAATAATCAATTTCTACGAAGTCAAATTTTTTATGCTTTATTCTTTTCTGGGAAAATTCTTTTGCTATTCCTAGCACCGAATATCCTTCAGTCAATAATGACAAAGTCATAGCTCTACCAATTCCAGAAGATGCCCCGCTGACTATAATCAAACCTTTAGGATTACTATTCATATTCTCACTTATTTGTTAAGTTAGGCAGAGGCCATTAATTTTATTTAATTTACAAGCTTGCTCTTCTCACCTATTACAATTACGCGCAGCGATAATATTGTTCTGGCTTTATGTGTCTCAGTAGAATCTGCTCTAACTGTTGTAGGGAATCTTCTTTATTAATCAATGTCACTAATCCATTTTCAATTTGTGTCGCTCGCGCAAACAAATCTACATCTGGATAAAGCTTTACAATATTTTTATAAAAGCTAGTCGGCATACGAAATTCGCCAATGCTAGCCGAATGCAAGCCATTGATGTCAATTCGATGAAATATTTCTGTGAATAATTTATGGTAGTTTTCCAATAAATTTGAATCCCAGATGATAGGTTCGAAGCGCAGTGCAATTGACCAACCAGCTTGTTGTAGTTTTTGTAATACCTCAATACGTTTCCGAATTGTAGGAACCTTATGCTCATATCGCAAACTAGCCTCATCAGAGGTGAAGCTCATCGCGACTATACAGTTAGGCAATGGTTTAGCATCTAATAAATTTCGTATCTGTGTACTTTTAGTCCTAATCTCCAATACTGCAGAAGTGTGTTTTGAAAAAACTGGCAGAAAATAGTCGCAAAATTTACTAACAGGCTCGAATGCTAAACTGTCACAATCATAACCACTATAATAGATTGACGGCCCATCGGAAGCTTTAATCGATTCAGCAATCTGGGACTCAAAGTCTTCATAATTAACAAACAAAACATAGTTAGCAGAGCGGTACATGCCTTGCAAGAAACAGTATCGGCAGTCGTATATACAGTTGAGCATATGTGAAAAATAATAACTCTTACCCCCATCAAAACCATAACCTTCGGGCGAAGGTAACACTAGATTTCCGTATTTTCTTGCCAGTATAAGTGCAGGAGATTTTTTTTGAATTCGAAAATTCTGACCTTTACGATTAAATACTTCCCCATAACGCTGACAATCAATATGTGGAATGCTAGAAAACCGTTCGAGCAATTCTTTCACTCGATCATGCTCTCTAACTTCACCTTCTATATAAATTGCTGAAAACACGCTATAGCACTGCCTTTCTGTTAATCTGGTTTTATCATTCTATTGAAGAGATAAATACTCACTTAATTTCCTAATTAACTCATTACTACTGCCAAAAGTTAGCTCCGTTATTTTCTTCAGCTGCGCGAAAAGATCTAATGCGGAATAGCGCTGAACCAATCTCTTTAATTGGATTTTTTGAGTAACGGTAAAATGATATGACTCCAGACAAGACTTTATTATTTCTATGCTAGCGACATCCAAACTATAGGCATTGTTATACTCATTAACAAGAGATTGTAGTTGTGCACAACAATCGCTAATCGTTTCTAATTTTTCCTTTATTAGATCTACAACTAATTCCTTTGTAACAGTATCTATTGATTGTTTTTTGTTATCTGAGACAATTTTTAAAACCTGTACAAACTCCAATGAAGTGTACTCAATAGCTGACGCCCAAAATCCTGCTGCTTCCATTTCGTAAACTGCATTTTCCGGATAATCCAACTCAGGTTTATCAACAGTTACTACTGCAGCCTTCTCTAAGCCAGTAAGAACAGGTGCTGGAAATTGAGTATCCCCACTGTTTCGATGAATAATCCTGCTCGCTAGAAAACCACTGCCAATATCTGCTTCGGGATGACCAGCAATGCCGATATTTAACCAAGCTCGTGCCGCAACCCCCATGTTCAGACCATTCTTTATCTCGACCTCCAAAGCTCTTTCGCCAAGCTTCGCAGTCGCAGACTTCGCATTTTCAAAACCCATTCCAGTGACAACAGCTTGCATGCCATTTTTGTTTTGATAAATCTTAAACTCTCTATTATCTACTAACTCTAGTGAGAAAAAGTCGAGAGCAGCCTGGGCTTCATATTTGTGAGCAAAAACAAGATTTATATTTTGGAGCGACACCATAATTACTCTTGATGCATTGATAGCAACGCCTGATACTTATCTAACAACTCTTGATTCCCCCGCTTGTCTGCGCCACTAATTAGTATTCGGCATTTGTTAGTTAAAATATCTCTCGCAGCTTTAACTTGACCAGACTGCAAAAAGCCCCCTCGAATGATTCGATCAAGGGCATCAACACGAAATCGATCCATACCCCAATGCTGTCGAGACAATTGGTCTTCGTGGCCACCATATTTGCGTAATAACTTTTCATTAACATACAGTACTGGATAGCGACTGCAAATTCTCAACCATAAATCATAGTCCTCACAGGCTGGGAGCGATTCATCGAACAGTCCAACTTCAAGTAACAACTCTCTTTGAATTATTGAAGCCGATGGGGAGATTGCACACAAAGGTAAACAGCTTTCAAATATATCCCCGCCAGATTTTTTATGCTTATTCATTGGGTTAACTCGAACCCCATTACGTATCCATACTTCATCACAATGAATAAGTTTGTACATTGGTTGCTGTGTGAGCTCAAATAACTGCTTCTCTATCTTATGGGGAAGCCACTCATCATCAGAGTCTAGGAATGCTATCCATTGACTCTTGCTCTTTCTGACACCTTCATTCCTTGCAGCGCTAACACCTTTATTTTCCTGTCGAATATAGTGGATTTGGGGATAGTTTGATTGCAGTAACTGGTGAGTGTCGTCAGTAGACCCATCGTCGATAACACATATTTTTTCAACCGGATGAGATTGCGCTAGCACCGAGTCGATAGCGCGAGGGAGACAATAGGCGCGATTAAAAGTAGGTATTATTACCGAGATTGATTCTGTCATTGCCTTATCAGATTAGGTTTTTTATTTGGCTAAATTCAAGTAATTGTAGCTATAAAAGAAAATGGGAACCGAAGTTCCCATTTTCTTTTATTCGATTCAAGAAGCTAAGTGTATTTTGCTAGTTCCTTTCGAGCTATAACTCGGCGATGAACTTCATCTGGACCATCAGCCAATCGCAGAGTCCGTTGGCTCGTCCAGAGTGCTGCCAACGGAAAGTCTTGCGAAACACCTGAGGCCCCATGCATTTGAATAGCGCGATCGATAACCCGTAACGCCATATTAGGTACGGCAACCTTAATTTGTGATATTGCATCTCGAGCAGCCTTGTTTCCAATGCTATCCATTAACCAGGCAGTGCGGTATACCAGTAATCGACACATCTCTATTTCAATGCGGCTATCGGCAATGACATCATAGTTGCCGCCGAGCTCCGCCAAGGGTTTACCAAACGCCTCGCGACTCACCGCTCGCTCACACATAAGGTCCAAAGCTTTTTCCGCAGCTCCAATAGAGCGCATACAATGGTGAATGCGTCCAGGCCCTAGTCTTCCTTGAGAAATTTCAAACCCTCTACCACGACCTAAAATTATATTCCTTTCTGGAACCCGAACATTATGAAACTTAATATGCATATGCCCATGGGGCGCGTCATCTTTTCCAAATACCGTCATCGGTCGAACCACTTCGACTCCTGGGGTATCCATAGGGACTAAGATTTGTGACTGGCGATTATGCTTGGGGGCATCTGGATCGGTAACCGCCATACATATCATGATTTTGCAACGCTGGTCACCGGCACCAGAAATGTAGAATTTCTCCCCGCTGATCACCCAATCCTGGCCATCTAATACTGCTCGAGTGGCAATATTGGTTGCATCACTAGAGGCCACACCTGGTTCAGTCATTGCAAATGCGGACCGAATTTCACCAGCCAAAAGCGGCTCTAGCCACTGTTTCTTTTGTTCTTCAGATCCATAGCGTTCCAACACTTCCATATTACCGGTGTCCGGGGCACTGCAGTTCATCGATTCAGAGGCTAAACGGCTACGACCCATAATCTCGGCCATATGGGAATACTCTAAATTAGAGATTCCTCCACCACCCTGACTTTCAGGTAGGAAAAAATTCCATAACCCTTGAGCTCTCGCCTCGTCTTTTAGGTCATTAAGAATTTCCTCCTGTCGTGCTGTGTGAGACCAACGATCATCAACCGCAATTTCTGCAAGATATTCTGCCTCCATCGGCTCTACTTTATCTTCCACAAACGCACGAATCTTTTCTCTTAACTCAACCAGATTTTCTGATAAACCCAAATCCATTCTTAAAACCCCTATCTAATTCAATAATTTTATCCAGCGATTGTACCACCGCCATCGATGACTATGGTTTGACCTGTCGTAAAATTTCCCGCATCCGATGCTAATAAGACCGCGGCTCCAGCTATTTCATCAGGTTCCCCAATGCGCCGAAGCGGATATTTCGACACCGTCGCTTCATATATTTGCGGATTTTCCCACAATGCACGTGCAAAATCGGTACGTACCAAACCAGGAGCAATGCAATTTACACGGATATTCTTCGGACCCCATTCAACAGCCAGATTTCTAGCAATTTGCATATCAGCCGCTTTCGAAATAGCGTAAGCACCTAAGGCTTCAGAGCCTTTTAGTCCCCCAATCGATGACACGATTATCACAGCACCGCCACCATTCTCAGCCATGCCAGGAATAGCGAGCTGACATAAACGATGGACGCTACCAATATTGGCATGCATAACTTTATCAAACGCAGAGTCTGGAATTTCTTGAGATGACCCAAAATAAGGATTTATCGCTGCGTTGCAAACTAAAGCGTTTATCTTGCCCAGCTGTTGTTCAGTTTTTGAAACTAGATTCTCTAACTGCTCCTTGTAATTAATATTGCAGGATATCGCGATCGCAGTGCCACCTTTTCCATTGATTTCTGCTGCTACTTCATCGCAGAGATCTTGATTGCGGCTAGAAATTACAACTTTTGCACCCTGTTCAGCCATGCGAGTCGCTATAGCCTTACCAATGCCTTTGGTTGACCCGGTAATTAGTGCAACCTTACCTTCGAGGTTGAATAAACTCATACTTATTTTGCCCTTAGTCTCGCTTCTTTAATATTGTTAGTTGTAGCAAAAACACCGAAATGAAATACCGTTATAACCTACAGAATTTTTGAAATGGAGTGTTAAATTAGCAAGCACCTGCAGCAAGAACAAGTGCTGAAGGGCGAATAAAGCTAAGGCCGACTAGGACATCCAATCACGCTGACCTTTTGAAATACTGGTACCTCCATCAACGGGAATCACCGCGCCATTGGTATAGGATCCGGCTTTTGATGCTAAATAGGCAACAATCCCAACTATTTCCTGGGGCTGACCGATACGATGCAATGGGCAATCATCTTCGATGTCATCAAGGTAATGTTCAAAAATGTAGTCAGTCATGCGAGATTCAAAAAAGCCAGGAGCGACCGCATTAACCGTAATCTGCTTGGATGCCAATTCGACCGCCATTGCCTTGGTCAAATGATGCAAAGCTGCTTTACTTGCCGAGTAAGCAAAAGTTGGCACGCGCTGAACTATGGGAACATGGATTCCATCCATAGAGCCTATGTTAATGATTCGAGCTGGATCCTTAGCAGATGCCGCTTTACTCAAGAGAGGAACCGCATCTCGGCTTAAGGAAAATACTGCATTGAGATTGATATCCATTACCTTAGCGAAACCTTCGTCGGGATAATCTTCTAGAGAGGCACCCCAATTCGCCCCTGCATTATTGAGCAAAATACTTAGACTGCTCAGCTTAGCATCTACAAATTCAAGCAGCTTTTCTCGCGGCTCTGCCTGAGTGACATCCGCTGCAAAAGCATACACTTCTCCGTAAGCTTTAAGTTCTTTAAGGGCCAGGTCACATTTTTTTTTCTTGCGTGAAGCAATTACAACTTTAGCACCATTCTGCAACAACCCTTTCGCCATCACCAAACCCAGGCCGCTACTTCCTCCAGTTATTAATGCTGTTTTGCCAGAGAGCGAAAACAAGTCCGCTATCTGAAAATTTTCATTAACCACTTTGGTCATTACCTTTCTTCCGCAACTTTCACTAATTGCTTGCCAAAATTCCTACCTTTTAATAAGCCGCGAAATAGTTCCGGGGCATTTTCTAGCCCTTCTCCAATGCTTTCTCGATATTTTAAGCGCCCTTCACTAACCCACTGACCCAATTGTTGTGTCGCTTCTTGGTAGCGCTCAAGCCATTCGAATACTACAAAAAACCGGTGCTCAGGAACCTCATCAAGTTTTTTCAAAATATGAAACGGTGATTCAGACTTCGAAATATCTTCATCGTTGTAATTTGAGATATATCCGCAGATTGGTACTCTCGCACCAGGATTAAGTAGCTGTGCTACCTCTTTTGTCACTGCCCCACCAACGTTTTCGAAATAAATATCTACGCCATCTGGACAAGCAGCTTTCAATTCTTTAGAAAAATTATCAGTCTTGTAATCGATGCAGGCGTCAAATTCTAATTCTTCAGTAACGTAGCGGCACTTCTCTGGCCCACCGGCGATTCCTACCGCCCGAAGTCCAAGAATTTTTGCGATCTGACCTACAGCAGAGCCCACAGCTCCTGAAGCTGCAGCCACTACTAGTGTTTCACCATCCTTAGGCTTACCAACTTCAAGCAAACCGAAATAGGCAGTGCGTCCAGGCATTCCAACAACGCCTAGATGAGCTGATAGTGTACCGTTAGTGATATCGATCTTCATCAACCTCTGATCATCAGCTCCACAGACAACATAAGACTGCCAGCCCTTATGCACTGCAACGTAATCTCCTACAGCAAATTTATCAGAGGTAGATTTGACAACAATGCCCGATGACTCTCCTGTCATTAAATCTCCGATCTGCATCGGATCTGTATAGGATTTTCCATCATTCATTCTTCCTCTCATATAGGGATCAAGAGATAACCAGCAGACCCTTACTAGAATCTGATTCTCTTCGAGTTCAGGCACATCGATCTCATCGAAGCGAAAACAATCATCACCCGGCTCACCCAAAGGGCGTTTCGCAAAGATTACACGTTGATTCTTCATATTCAATCCCAAAATTTCTAATTAATCCGGCGCTGAAGTCTATCCTAATTCGCCTATCGCGGACAGGTCATAAAATAATTTGTGCAAGCTATTCGTGATAATTACAATCCTCTACCACCCTGCCAGCAGGGAAAATAAGGCTTAATATCTTAGTTCGCATTGGCGCCGCAGTAGGCTAATTAGCTTAGACACGTAATTAGAGCAACCTAGCAGCATCAAACAAAATTACTAAAATTTCCCGTTTATATCTCAAGCAAAGGCCTATAGATTGATATAACTGCGGTAGCTCTAATGAGAGCTTACGTCTACAATGTCAAACATTGGTTAGGCAAAATAGTCACCTAAGTAGATAGTGCTTTTCTAATTATTTTCCTGAGTGTTTACTGTGTATAGCTGGCGAACAGAATTAAAATATTACTTAGTCGCTCTAGGGTTCTCCAGTGCGATAGGTATCCTTATTGGCGAACTTATACTAATATGGCTGCTTACACTTCTGACTCTTACAATAGTCAACCTCTACCAACTAAGAAATCTAAATCATTGGCTATTAAATGCTTCCGCAGAAAATAAAATAGGCCCTCCGAACAGTTTTGGTTTATGGGAAAACATTTTTGACATTATTTATCGAATCCAAAAGCAAGAAAAAAAATCAAGCTACTTATTAGGAATAATATTAGGTAAGACACAAGAATCATCAGCTGTTCTAGAGGCGGCCGTAATGATGACTGACAAACAAGGCAATCTAGATTGGTGGAATTCAAGCAGTGAGAAGTTATTAGGATTCAAAAAACCTCAGGATCGCAACCAACCTATAACATACCTCATAAGCGATCCTCAATTTGATGAGTATTTCTATAGCGAGAAATATGATGAAACTCTTAAGATCGAGTCCCCTACCAATCCCCAAAAAATTATTGAATACCAGATTGCATTATTCGGCGAGAGCGAACGTATAATAATCGCAAGAGACGTAACTCAAATACAACGACTTGAAAATATGCGCAAGGATTTTGTGGGCAGTGTTTCCCACGAACTTAGTACTCCGATCACGGTATTTAAAGGATATCTCGAAACCATCATTGACAATATAAAAGACTTGGACCCTAAATGGGAGAAACCAATGCTGCAGATGAAACAGCAAGCCCATCGAATGGAGAACGTAGTTCGGGATTTATTAGTGCTCAGCGCACTCGAAACAAAGACTCTTCCGAAGCTTCAAGAAAAAATTAAGATATCAACACTGATCAATGAAATAGAAGCCGATACTCAGCAAATGTTCCTTGAGAAATCTCATCAGTTTTCAATTGATTGTGATGAGTCCGTCCTTATTACTGGTAAACGCAGCGAATTGTATAGCACAATTTCTAACCTGGTTGTCAATGCAGCGAAATACACACCTCACTATGGCAAAATTGAATTATTTGCAAAATTGTCCGAAGAATCTTTCGATATTTCTGTTAAAGACAATGGTATTGGTATTGAACCGCAACATTTGCCTCGTTTAACTGAACGCTTTTATCGAGTCGATATAAGTCGTTCATCAGAGACTGGAGGCACTGGATTAGGCCTTGCCATCGTAAAGCATATTTTGATGCGACACGATGCAGATTTAGAAATCTCCAGCGAAACTGGAAAAGGCAGTCTTTTTATCTGCAAACTCCCACTCGCAAGGGTCAGCCAATTATCGAATAAAGACGAAGACCAATACAACCTCGTGCTTGAAAGCAATCACTGACCACAACGCACAGAAATTTAAGGCAACTGTTTCAGAGTCAATAGCCAACCTATTTTTTTCCTAAAAAGTCCAGCGAAGTCTAAATACGAGAGAGTTTGGATCGTCGTCACCAGCTACATGATCAGAATCAGTCATTACATAATTAGCCGCGAAGCGAAGATTTCGAGTCATGTAGTAATTTACACCAAACGTAACGGTATCTACCGCGCCACCCATGATATCGATACTATTTAAGTCCAAATGACTTACCCTTGCCGCCACTTCCCAAGCTCCACCTGGACTGGAAGGTGAAACAGTACCAAAGGCTGCATCAGTGTTACTGTAAGGCCGAGAATCATTTGTCAAAAAGTAGCTTACATACGCGTAGTAACCTTCAAAATTCAAGTCAGAATCGACATCGCGCTCTAAATTTTGCTGCACATATTCCGCTTGACCTGAAAACCGGCCATTTACAAAAGCTGTCTCGAAACCCAATTTGTTATAGGTATCAATACCTGCAATTTTGTCGGTGTTAAGGATTCTGTGGTCATCCTGATGCGATTCTGGTCGCGCCCGTATACGCACAACGTCATCATCATCTCGTTCTCTGGCAACGTTTACACCCAAATGAAAAAGTGTATCTCCCAGTTCCGGTCTATAAACAAAACGGCTGGCCACTCCGCTACCGCGGACAAGATTATTAGCTTCGTGGGTATAAGTAGAAACCCCAACGCTATAACGTTCATTCCAGCGTTGAATCCCCACACCTAAACGCCTACTCGTAACTAATGAATTAACAAGAGCTCGCTCTGTGAAGGTAATATTATTAGAACTAGTTATTTCTTCTAGGCTTGAAAACTGTTTAAAACTTCCTAGCGTAATTCGAGTGTTTTCGAAGCCATTGTAACGAACATAACCATCTTTCAACTCTGGATCATCCGGCGCAAAATCGTACTGAACCCTATAGTCCCAATCATCGGACAAATTGCCTCTTACATAGAGTCGCGCGCGCCGCAATTCCGCGCCATTGCCATAAGAAAATACATCATTATCAAATGCAGTAGCATCTGCCTGAATACGGCCACCCCAGTCAAGAGTTGGAGGG
>Ga0206679_10001615_pt1 | contig 18546 bp, 15 predicted proteins | sample M110012015metaG_FD_155464 | JGI IMG/M metagenome (GOLD analysis project Ga0206679, IMG submission 155464) | Ammonia-oxidizing marine archaeal communities from Monterey Bay, California, United States - M1 100m 12015 | ecosystem: Environmental > Aquatic > Marine > Intertidal zone | place: USA... | reverse complement strand
ACGTACACGGGGCAACTGGGCTGGATGGCCCAACAATAATAGAACCATCTATTAAAGCTGAACAAGAGCATGCAGTTGACTTTATAATCAAAACCTTGAGAGATCATAAAACCAACACTGTAACGCTATGTCCATTAGGTCCCTTAACAAATATTGCTACCGCTTTTAAAAAAGCTCCAGATATCATAAGTAAAGTTAAACAAATCGTCCTGATGGGAGGCGCCTACTTTGAAGTAGGAAACATCACCCCAACAGCAGAGTTTAATATATATGTTGATCCAGAAGCAGCATCTTATGTGTTCAATTTGGGACTGGATTTGGTCGTTATTCCCCTAGATGTAACTCATAAAGCTTTAACAACTCCCGAACGGACAGATAGCTTTCGAAAACTTAACACCAAATGTGGTACATTTGTAGCCGACATGACTGCATTTTTTGAGCGCTTTGATAAAGACAAATATGGAACCGAGGGAGGGCCGTTGCATGACCCATGTGTAATTGCATATCTACTGAACCCAGAAATATTCTCAGGAAGATACATAAATGTAGAAATCGAGACACATTCAGAACTGACATTAGGTATGACTGTAGCAGATTGGTGGGGAGTTACTGATAAAAAACCAAATGCCTTATTTATAGGTGATCTTAATTCAGAAAAATTCTATCAGATACTAACCTCAAGAATTGCCACATTACCTTGATTTAGTTTTCCAGTTAATCAATATTATTCCAAGTGAAACTAAAAATAATGAGCCAAAAATAGTTAAATCTATATTTTCGTCCAATATTAACCACCCAAATATCACCCCAAAGACTGGTGCTAAAAAACTAAAACTTGCCATATCACTTGCTGGATATATCGACAAAACCCAAAACCATAACACAAAGCCTACTGAGACCACGCCTATTACTTGAAATCCAAACAAAATAAGATGTAAAGTTTCTAATTCTCTAATAAATGGACCAAAGAAAAATGCTACTGGAATTAAAATAAATGGGGAAACAGCTAGTTGGTAAATTAATTGCATTTCTGGCGTAGACTTACGTAAATTGGATAATCGTGCGAACAACACTATGCCAGCCCAGAGAATGGATCCAATAACACACATTATATCCCCTAGTAGGGCATAACCTTTGCCAGAATTATCGCTTAAAGCCCAAATCACCCCAGCGGACGCACAAAATAATCCAATAATTCGCATAAATGTTATTTTTTCATTAGGAATTAAGAAATGTGCAGCAATGGTTAACCACACGGGCATAGAATAAAACATAATACTTGCCCGACCAACTGAAGTGTAATCCAAGGCTACAAATAACAACACAAATTCTAAACCAAAAAATATCCCAGTTATTATCCCGGGCTTTAAGGATCCGTCTGAAATGCTAATTTTATTGCCTTTGAAAAAGGCGTACGTAAAAACTATTATAAACGCAAAAACTGATCTCATCCCCGCTTGAAAGACAGGTTGTAAACCTTCATTTACAATCTTTATCATCACTTGATTCAATCCAAGCATCGCTGAAAAGGAAATTAAAGCCGTGGCCCCAAGTGAATCAATTTTATCTTTACGTTTCATCAAATTATACGATGGTTAGAAATCTCTAGTGTCAAGTAATTTGATTATCTGCTAGACGCATTCCAAACCTACGAAAACACAAATAATAATTTACTATGAATTCGATATAATCAAAATGACAATAATTCAAATAATAAGTACGTTAATAGTTCTAACTGGTGCCTTTGGTGTTGTTAACTATTTATTTTTAAAATTGCCATCCACTATCGGTATTTTAATAGTAGCCTTACTCTCTTCAATTAGTGTAATGTGTCTCGATTATATTCAACCTGAGATAGGAATTTCGCAAAACATCATAACATTTATAAATAATATTGAGTTCTCTGAAACTTTATTGGAAGGTATGTTGGGGCTGTTACTATTTGCAGGAGCTCTTCATATAAAAATTGCGGATTTAAAATTGCAAATCTTCCCTATCCTCCTTATGGCCACAATTGGTGTGGCAACCTCTACCATAATTATTGGCTTTGGTTTTAGTTGGTTTACTGGAATTCCACTAATTTTTGCATTGATTTTTGGCGCTTTAATATCTCCAACAGATCCAGTCGCGGTCATTGGAATTTTAAAACAAGCAAACCTCTCCAAGAGCCTTGAGACAAAAATTGCCGGTGAAAGTTTATTTAATGATGGAGTGGGATATGTTTTATTTTTGCTATTAATCGGTCTAGCATTTTCTACAGATCATCACACAAATCCAACCACACTAAATATTCTTATACTTTTTTTAAGTGAAGTGGTGGGTGGTGCCTTACTAGGTGCTATTCTTGGGTACCTCACATTCTGTATTATGAAACGAATAGACGATTATTCGTTGGAGGTCTTATTAACTCTTGGTTTGGCATTAGGGGGTTATCAGCTAGCAATCTTTTTACATGTGTCTGGACCAATTATGGTAGTTGTCGCAGGCTTGTTCATTGGTCATGTTGGATTAGAAAAGGGGATGAGTGAGCTAACACGCGAATACATAAACTCGTTTTGGCAACTGATTGATGAGATACTAAATGCAGTATTATTCTTACTTATAGGTTTCAAGGTATTAGCTATTGTTTTTTCAATGAATGTTATGATTATGGGTTTATTTGCGATTATTTTATGCCTTATTGCACGATTTTCCTCCGTCTTAGTTCCCATAATTCTACTGAAGCCATTTCGAGATTTTTCTAAAGGCGCAGTTCCAATAATGACATGGGGTGGCTTGAAAGGTGGAATTTCGGTTGCCTTAGCCTTGTCACTTCCAGAAAATGAATGGAAACCCATTATTTTAACATCAACATATATGGTAGTTTTGTTTTCCATTATTATTCAAGGTTTGACAATTGCGCCACTGGCTAAATTTATTGGTAAAAACCCTAAATTAAAGTAACCCCTTTTCTAGCATGATAAGCTAAGATAAGAAGGCATAATGAACAATAAATCCATAATTACTCGTTGCGAGGTTCAAGGACTGCGGATGACTGATCAACGCAGGACGATAGCTACACTTTTAGATTCGATAACTGACCATCCTGATGTTGAGGAACTTCATCGACGAGTTAATGAAGTTGATAGATCGATATCATTAGCAACAGTATACCGAACTGTGAAGTTATTTGAGGAATCAGGTATCTTAGAAAAACTTGAATTTGGTGATGGACGAGCAAGATATGAGGATGCAGATCGGGAGCATCACGATCATCTTATAAATATACAAAATGGCGAAGTTATAGAATTCATAAATAGTGACATCGAACAACTACAAGAAAAAATTGCGAAAGACCTAGGTTTTAAATTACTCGGGCACAAATTAGAACTGTACGGTGTTCCAACAAATAAAAAACAGCCATCTGACTGATGTTCTCAAAAAATGAGAACTTAAATGGTATAATCTTAATGACATTTTCTATGTTTGGATTTGCCATGGGAGACACCGCCCTTAAATTAACAACTAAAACTGTCCCTATTGGAGAGGCAATGGCTCTTATGGGAATCGGATCAAGCTTAATATTTTATGCAATTATAAAAATATCAGGAGGTCCTCTTTTTAATAAGTCATTATTTGAATTTCCAATGATGTTAAGGAATTTTGGAGATGCTCTTGCCACCATAGGGATATTTATCGCGTTATCATTAATACCTCTGACTACCTTAGCTGCGATAATGCAAGCGTTACCTCTACTCGTCATTATTGCAGCAGTAATTTTTTTGAAAGAAAAAGTGGGATATCGAAGATGGATAGCAGTTGTAGCAGGACTAATTGGTATGATATTTATTGTTCGACCAGGCTCTGAAAGTTTTAATATTTACACACTTTTTGCCGTCCTGGGCGTTTTAGGTATGACAATAAGAGATATAGGGTCCCGACTAGCTCCAAGAAACATAAAGACAGAATTTATGGCGTTTTATGCATCATTAATGTGCATACCAATAGGTTTAGTAATAATATTAATCGAAGGTACGATCAAACCAATAACTTTGATTGAATTTTCTTATATTTTAATACTGGTAATTACCGGAACATTTTCATATCACACTATGACAATTGCAGTGAGATTAGGTGATATTTCTGCGATTGCTCCAATCAGATACACTCGTCTATTCTTTGCAATGGTTTTTGGTGCATTAATTTTTAATGAAGTGCCTGACAAGTATACACTCATAGGTGCTGGAATAATTGTAATCTCTGGATTATACGCGTTCATAAGAGAAGCAAGACTAAATAAAACCGCTTTAAAGATTAACGATTAAATTTAAATATTTTAATGTTTATTAAGGAAAATATTAATGTCTCTTATTAGTTCTATTCATGGACGGCAAATAATAGACAGCCGTGGAAATCCAACAGTTGAAGTTGATGTTAAATTAAACGATGGTTCTATGGGACGCGCTGCTGTCCCGTCTGGAGCCTCAACAGGTGTCCATGAAGCCATTGAACTTCGGGATACTGAATCAAACAAGTTCTTTGGCAAAGGCGTTCAAAAGGCTATTGCTGGCGTGAATAAAGAAATATCCAACAATTTGATTGGAATGAACGCCTGTGATCAATCAAAAATAGACAATTTAATGTGTGACTTGGATGGAACCCCAAATAAGGCTAGATTAGGAGCTAATGCAATTCTTGGTGTCTCAATGGCAGTTTCAAAAGCAGCAGCAGCGTCAAAAGGACAGGATTTATATAGATATATAGGTGGTCCTAATGCACATATATTACCAGTACCAATGATGAACATAATAAATGGCGGACAGCATGCTGACAACCAGATCGACATCCAAGAATTCATGATCATGCCGGTAAAAGCATCCTCAATATCAGAAGCAATTAGAATTGGATCCGAGATTTTTCATACACTTAAGAATGAATTGAAAAAAAATAATTTATCAACTGGTATAGGTGATGAAGGTGGGTTTGCACCCAACTTAAAATCTACTCGAGAGGCTTTGGATTATATTTTAAAATCAATAGAAAAAGCTGGATATAATCCGGGAGATGACGTCTGCCTTGCTTTAGACTGTGCGGCCACAGAATACTATAAGGATGGTCTATATGTCATGGCCGGGTCAAATCAAGTATTTGACAGTGAAGCCAATGTGGAATTTTTAACCTCACTTGTGACGGACTATCCAATAATTTCTATAGAAGATGGCATGGCTGAAGACGATTGGATTGGATGGAAAATTCTGACAAAAGAAATTGGACAAAACTGCCAACTTGTGGGTGACGACTTATTTGTAACAAACACAAAAAGGCTTAACAGAGGTATAGATGAAGGCGCCGCTAACTCGCTATTAGTCAAAGTCAATCAGATAGGAACTCTCACCGAAACTATTGATGCAGTAAATCTAGCACATGAAAATGATTTTTCTTGTGTCATGTCTCACCGCTCAGGCGAAACTGAAGATTCGACTATTGCGGATTTAGCTGTTGCCACTAATTGTGGCCAGATAAAAACTGGCTCCCTTGCACGTTCAGACAGATTAGCTAAATATAATCAATTAATTCGGATTGAAGAGTCTCTGGGTTCAACAGGAAATTATGCAGGAATTTCTATACTTAAATAAGAAATGATGAAGTAATTCAGGTGTTAAGTTAAAAAGCCTACTAAAATGCATTTTTAATTCGGATAAGAGACCTTTCCACCAGATAAAGGTAAAGACACACCAGTTGTATTCGTAGAAGAGGTATATAAACCTCTTAATACTCTCACTGCTAAAAAACCGAAAGCTTGAGCTTCCAACATATCTCCATCCAATCCATATTCATCCACAGTTGAAACTTCGACATCTAACTTTTCACTTAGGGCTGTCATTATAGTCTTATTTCTTCTGCCACCACCAGTAACTAATACCTTTTTTGGCTTTACTGGTAATGAAACTAAGCTTGCCTTTACAGATTCAACACAGGCAAAAGTAGCAGTAGCGATTGCATCATAAGTAGAGAGACCACTTAAAGCTTTTCTAAATTTCCAAAATGAATTTCTATCCAAAGATTTTGGCGGCCTTAAATTAAAGTAGTCGTCAGATAAAAATTTCCAAAGAACCTCTTGATCAACTTTTCCCTTCAACGCTAACTCACCGTCACTATCATAATTTTTTTTTAATCTTTCATATGCAATGTCATCAATTGGAGCATTTGCGGGTCCTGTATCAAAAGCTAAAAGCGCTCCATTGTCTTCAGGTTTGTCAAAATTTGGATTAACAATCGTAATATTTCCAACCCCACCCAAATTTAAAAACGCTGTTACTTCCTTTACTTGGATGAAGCGTGCACATGCAAAATGAAAAAATGGTGTCAAAGGCGCTCCCTGGCCACCCTGCTTCACATCCATTGTCCTAAAATCCCAAACAGTTGGGGTTTGAACAAGTTTAGATATCACCTCTCCCGAGCCAACCTGGTGCGTTCTTTTGTTAATGGGATCATGCGCAAGAGTTTGACCATGAAATCCAACAACGTCAGCGTCATATTTATTAATTTCTTTTACATGTACTTCTTCAATTAACGTGGCGGCCTCACTTACATACCTTGCCCCTTGCCATTTTCCTACTGCCCGTTTCAATACTTCACGTTCAGCATTGGAAAATGGAGTAAAACTGGAAGTTCCAAAATTATAAATCTTTTCACCATCTGTTCTAATCAATGCTAAATCCAAGCCATCCATTGAGGTTCCACACATGCAGCCCAGGGCATTAATTGGAAAATTTTTAATTATTCGATCTTTCATCAGACAAAAAACTCGCTATAACCTCTTTAAACAGTTTACAGGATGTTAAACTTATATGACCTATAAGCCTAGATCAGATTTTTTACATATAATGGAAAGTAGAGGCTATCTACAAGATTGCACAGACCTTGAAGGGTTAGACAAGCGCTTATTAAAAAAAACAATTCCAGCGTATATTGGGTTTGACGCAACAGCAGATAGCTTACACGTTGGATCATTGATACAAATCATGATTTTACGTTGGCTTCAAAAAACAGGTCATAAGCCCATTACTTTGATGGGCGGCGGAACTACAAAAATTGGTGATCCTTCAGGAAAAGATCAAAGTCGAAAATTACTTACAACTAGTGAAATAGATCAAAATATATCAGGTATAAGAACTGTATTTGATAAATATCTAAAATTCGGCGACGGTAAAACTGATGCCATACAACCTAATAACTCAGAATGGTTAGAGAATTTAAATTACATTGATTTCTTAAGAGACTATGGCCGCCATTTCACTATAAATCGAATGTTAAGTTTCGATAGTGTTAGATTGCGCTTAGAGCGTGAACAGCCATTAACATTTTTAGAATTCAATTACATGTTGCTGCAAGCTTATGATTTTATGGAACTAAATAAGAGGTATGATTGTGAGCTTCAATTGGGGGGATCCGATCAGTGGGGTAATATCGTTAACGGAATAGATTTAACCAGACGAATAAATAAATCAGAAGTTTTTGGATTTACCACTCCACTTTTAACAAAAGCCGATGGATCCAAAATGGGTAAATCTGCTGATGGAGCAATTTGGTTAAATAATGAAAAATTAGAACCATATCTATTTTGGCAATTTTGGCGTAACACAATGGACGAAGATGTTGGTAAGTTTCTGAAATTATTTACTGAGCTGCCCATAGACGAATGTGAGAAATTGGAAAAATTAAATGGATCCGAAATTAATCATGCAAAGCAAGTCCTTGCAACTGAGATTACAGCGCTTGCACATGGTAGAAATGCTGCCTTAAATGCTGAGAAAACCGCTAAAAATGTTTTTGATGATGGATCATCTAATGAAGGTTTACCCACAATATTTTTATCAGAAGAAGAGCTTTTAAAAGGCATTACCATTGCCCAACTCTTTACAAAATCCGGATTAAGCCGTTCTGGAAAAGATGCAAAGAGATTAATTGTAGATGGTGGAGCAAAAATTAATGATCAAATGATTAATGATCCCTCAAAAATCTATTTTTTAAATGAAATTAGTGAGGGTATCAAATTAAGTGCAGGAAAGAAAAGACACTCTATGGTCAAAATTAAATAATAATTAAAATTTTAATATGGGATGTTTCAGTTATTAGCTTTAATATAAACTTTCGACATATAATCTGGATCATTTACCATTCCATTATTGCCTTTTCCACGTTTGATTTTATCAACAATTTCTTGCCCTAAAATAACCTTTCCAAAAATCGTATACTTCCCATTCAAAAAAGGTGCGTCATCGAACATTATAAAAAACTGAGAATTTGCAGAATCTGGATGTGATGAACGCGCCATACCGACAACACCTTTAGAATATTCCAAGTCACTGAACTCTGCTGTTAAATTCGGTAAACTTGCCCCACCGCGTCCAGCCTTGCTAATCTCTGAAGAACCCTTCTTCCCAAATTGAACGTCACCAGTTTGAGCCATGAAACCATCAATTACCCTATGAAAAACAACATCGTCATAGGCTCCTATTTCAGCCAGTATTTTGATCCTCTCAACGTGTTTTGGAGCCACTTCAGACAGCAACTCCACTTCAACCAAACCTGATACTTGACCATCAATCTCGATGGCAAGAATATCATTTGCGTACGCCAACGAATTAATGAAAAATATACTAAAAATAAACGTTAAAAGTTTCATTTAACTTCTACATCCGCCGCAACCCGTACCGTAATCATTCTATCTGGATCCATCGGAGGTTCACCTTTAGCAATATCATCAACTAACTCCATTCCCTGAGTTACACGACCATATACAGTATATTGCCCATTCAGAAAGTCATTATCCTTAAAGTTTATAAAGAATTGCGAATTTGCAGAGTCAGGGCTTTGTGATCTGGCGGCGCCAATAGAGCCCCTGGAGTGAGGTAATTTAGAGAACTCCGCTGATAGGTTTGGATGTTCCGAACCTCCAGTTCCAGCCATTCTTATATTGAAATCTTTTTCCATGTTTCCGTTTGAAACATCACCAGTTTGAGCCATGAAACCGTCGATTACCCTATGGAAGCAGACGTTATCATATGCCCCACTGCGAGCTAAAATCTTCATTCTCTCCGAGTGTAAAGGTGCAACATCTGAGAGCAATTCGATATGAACCTCACCAGACTTTAAAGTTATGATTACTGTATTTTCTAGATTAGCACTTGTAGTCACGATCTTCTCCATTTTGTTTGCGACACCTTATTACATGGATTATATAAGTGAAAGCCTTACCTTATCTTTTTAAGTAGTTTTCCGTGCACATCTTTAGTCACAAACTTACTAACATCGCCACCTAACCTGGCTATTTCTTTAACCAATCTTGATGCAATAGCCTGATTTTTCAAATCAGACATTAAAAAAACAGTTTCAATTTCTTCATTCATTGCACGGTTCATCCCCACCATCTGATATTCATATTCAAAATCAGACACGGCTCGCAACCCACGCACGATCATACTTGCACCCACTTCTTGCGCACAATCAATTAAAAGGTTTTCAAAAGGATGAGTTATAATTTCTATGCCAGTTTTTTCCGCAATAGGTCGTATTTCAAACTCAACCATTGAAACACGTTCTTCCAAACTAAATAAAGGCTCTTTATCACTATTTATTGCGACACCGATAACTAACTTATCCACGAGCGCGCTGGCACGTTTGAAAATATCAATATGACCAAGCGTAACTGGGTCAAATGTTCCAGGGTATAAAGCAATTCGCATCTAACAAACTCTCCTAATTTAAGTAAATATGACATTCATTAAAGGTATCAATTTTCGTAAAAAACGAACATATACCTAGTATTTACCTAAAGTTTCAATATTTAACAATTAATAAAGTAATTTTGACAGATCAACAAAATCTAAAAATAATATATAAAAAATGTTTTCTCTGTAATTAACTTTGTGCTTTCATCGACACGTGCACAGGTCTATGATGGGAAAAACATTTTTAATACTAGGAGCAATTTAAAATGCAGGAAATTGGACACTATATAAACGGAGTAAATGTAGCAGGACAATCAGACAGAACTTCTGATGTTTTTAATCCAGCCACAGGGGAGGTCCAGGCAAAAGTATCATTAGCAACTGTTGATGAAATGAACCAGGCTGTTGTAATTGCTGCGAAAGCACAACCTGCATGGGCAACAACAAACCCACAACGGCGAGCTAGAGTTTTAATGAAATTTGTTGATTTACTAAATAGGGATATGGATAAACTAGCTGAGTGCTTAAGTAGAGAGCATGGAAAGACACTACCAGACGCTGCAGGTGATGTTGTTAGAGGGCTTGAAGTAGTTGAGTATTGTATTGGTGCGCCACAATTATTAAAGGGTGAATACACCGACAGTGCTGGACCTGGTATAGATATGTATTCCATGAAACAGGCATTAGGCGTAAGTGCAGGAATAACTCCATTTAATTTTCCTGCAATGATACCAATGTGGATGTTCGCTCCAGCAATTGCATGTGGTAACGCGTTTATTCTGAAGCCCTCTGAGAGAGATCCCACTGTTCCGATAATGCTTGCAGAGTTATTTGAAGAAGCAGGACTTCCAAAAGGAATTTTACAAGTTGTTAATGGAGACAAAGAGGCAGTGGACGCCATCTTGGATAATGAGACAATACAATCAGTTGGTTTCGTTGGCTCAACGCCGATAGCGGAATACATTTACTCCAGAGGTTGCGCTAATGGAAAAAGGGTTCAGTGCTTTGGGGGAGCCAAAAATCATATGATAATAATGCCAGATGCGGATATGGATCAAGCCGCTGATGCTTTAGTTGGAGCAGGTTATGGAGCGGCTGGAGAGAGATGTATGGCAATCTCAGTTGCTGTACCGGTAGGTGACGACACTGCAGATAGATTACTCGAGAAGCTAGCCCCTCGTGTGGAAAAATTAAAAGTCGGTCCCTACACATCAGGAAATGATGTTGATTATGGTCCAGTTATAACCGCACAGGCAGCGCAGAAAATTGCAGACTTGGTTGAGAGCGGTGTGCAACAAGGAGCCAAATTAGTCGTAGATGGACGAAATTTTGGGTTGCAAGGTTATGAAGATGGTTTCTTTGTTGGGGCCCACCTTTTTGATAATGTAACAAAGGATATGGAAATTTATAAGCAAGAAATCTTCGGACCAGTATTATCTACTGTTCGTGCGCAATCTTATGAGGAAGCATTAAGTTTGGCTATGGATCATGAATATGGCAATGGTACAGCTATTTTTACAAGGGATGGGGATACTGCAAGAGACTTTGCAAATAGGATTAATATCGGCATGGTTGGGATCAATGTTCCAATCCCAGTGCCCTTGGCCTACCACACTTTTGGCGGGTGGAAAAAATCTGCATTTGGAGATTTAAATCAGCACGGACCTGATGCATTTAAGTTTTACACCCGAACAAAAACTGTCACTTCACGTTGGCCGTCAGGAATAAAGGAAGGTGGCGAATTTTCAATTCCAATCATGGAATAATCAAACCTCATATTTTAAAGAAATTTAAGTTTTTAGTAGGGCGCAAATTATTCCACATAGGTAAGTCCGGGAGAAAAAAAGATGGATTTTTCTTTAACTGAAGAAAATACTGCTGTTTTTGATATGGCGTATGAATTTGGTCAAGAATTTATTGCACCTAATGCATTAATTTGGGAAAAAGATGGCACCATTCCCAAAGACTTGTGGAAAAAAGCAGGGTCTCTGGGATTAGGAGGCATTTACGTATCCGAAAAATATGGAGGATCTGGGCTAGATAGGTTCAGTGCAACACTAATTTTTGAAGCATTGGCGATGGCCTGTCCCAGTGTTGGATCTTTTTTGACAATACACAATATGTGCGGGGGTATGATTGATAAATTTGGATCCGACGAATTAAAAGAAGAATGGCTTCCAAAGTTATGCAATATGGAAACATTTTTTTCATATTGTTTGTCTGAGCCCAATTCCGGGTCAGACGCCGCAGCGCTTAAAACAAGAGCATCCAAAACAAACGAAGGTTATTCATTGTCTGGGACTAAATCTTTTATTTCTGGTGGAGGATACTCTGACGCATACATTATAATGACAAGAACTGGGGATAGAGGCCCCAAAGGTATATCAGCCTTTATTGTTAAGAATAAAACTGATGGTCTCAGTTTTGGTGCACTTGAAGAAAAAATGGGTTGGAGGTCTCAACCCACTGCACAAGTGCAAATGGACGATTGTCTAGTGCCATTTGACAATATGTTGGGTGAAGAAGGTATGGGTTTTACTTACGCAATGAGTGGTTTAGATGGTGGCCGAATAAATATTGCAGCGTCTGCCTTAGGTGGGGCTCAGTCAGCTTTAAACAGCACTATAACATATATGAATGAGAGAAAAGCTTTCGGTAAGAAACTTAATCAATTTCAGGCTCTTCAATTTCGACTTGCTGACCTTGAGACTGATATGCAAGCAGCACGCACACTACTAAGGCAGGCGGCTTGGAAGCTTGATAATAACGCAAATGACACCACAAAATTTTGTGCGATGGCTAAGAAGTTTGTGACTGATGTGTCCTTTAATGTAGCAAATGAATGTCTTCAGTTACATGGGGGATATGGTTATCTCTGTGATTATGGAATTGAAAAAATAGTTCGTGATCTAAGAGTGCATCAAATTCTAGAGGGAACAAATGAAATAATGCGTATGATTATATCTCGTGCCATTATTGAAGAAAATAATTAATGCCAGATATTATTATAAAAAAAGTCGGGCGAGCTGGCCAAATTACGTTAAACCGCCCTAAAGCTTTAAATGCTTTAACTTATGAGATGATATTAAAAATCGAAACAGCTTTGGAGAAATGGCGCGAAGATCAGTCAGTATCCATAGTTATATTTGATTCTACAGGTGATAGAGCTTTTTGCTCAGGTGGAGATATAGCAGACTTATATACAGAGGGGAAAAAAGGGAACTTTGGATTCGGACAGAAATTTTGGAAAGATGAATACAGAGTTAATGCCAAAATCCACGAATACACAAAACCAGTTATAAGTTTTTTACATGGATTTACTATGGGAGGCGGTGTTGGCATTGGTTGTCACGCCAGTCACCGTATTGTATGCGAAAATACACAAATTGCCATGCCAGAATGCGGCATTGGCCTGCTACCGGACGTGGGTGGTTCTTTAATTTTATCAAATGCTCCAGACGGTCTTGGAATTTATCTTGGCACTACCTGCAAAAGGATGGGTCCGGCAGACGCAATTTATTCCGGTTTTGCTGATACGTATATTCCACAAAAAAATTGGCAAAAATTAAAGAATATTCTCAGTGAAACTGGGAATTGGAAACGAATAACTGACTACCGCGAGAAACTTCATGAGAGCTCACTCAAAAAAAATGCGGCTATTATTAAAAAATACTTCCAAAAAGATTCTATTTTTGAAGTAACTTCTGGATTGAAAAGTGCTAAAAATGCCTTTGCCACAGAAAGCCTTTTAAGTCTTAATAGATCCTCCCCACTTTCGGTAGCCTGTACTGTCAGATTAGTAAATTTATTGAAAAAATCAAATAGTATTCGAGATGCTTTAAATATCGAGTATAGGTTTACTTACCGAGCCAGCGAATTTGGTGACTTCCTTGAAGGTATAAGAGCGCAAATTATTGAAAAAGATAAAAAACCCAGATGGAAACATAAAAGTCTAGACAATATAACAAGTGAAAATGTTAACTTTATGTTAGAATCACTAAACGAAAATGAATTAAATCTTGAAAAGGTGTTGAAATGAAAATTGGTTTTATTGGCTTAGGAAATATGGGGGCACCAATGGCATTGAACTTGGCGAAAGCATCTCATCAAATAATAGGATACGATATTTCAGCAGAAATACCAACTAAAGTAATTAAAGCAAATAGTATTTTAGAATGCGTAAAAGATGCAGACATTGTTATTACTATGTTACCAAATGGTGAAATTCTAAAAAAAGTAGCCACTGAAGCAATACATATGATGATGAGAAATTCAATCTTTTTAGACTGTTCTACGGTGGATGTGGAAAGCTCAAGAGAAGTGGCTAAACTAGCGATTAATTCCAATATTGGCGCACTTGATGCCCCCGTTTCAGGCGGAATTGGAGGTGCTGAGGCTGGTACATTAACGTTTATGGTAGGAGGTGAAGAAAAATACTTTAATTTAGCTAGAGAACTATTTGATATAATGGGTCAAAAAGCAGTATTGTGCGGACCATCAGGTAGTGGCCAAGCAGCAAAAATATGTAATAATATGATACTTGGAGCGACAATGATTGCAACTTGCGAAGCTTTTGCACTTGCAGACAAACTAAATTTATCGAGAGATAAGATGTACGATGTGGTTTCCACATCCTCTGGCTACTCTTGGAGCATGAATGCTTATTGCCCTGCTCCTGGTATTGGGCCAAAATCTCCATCTGATAATAATTATGTGCCCGGATTTTCATCAGCCTTAATGTTAAAAGACTTATTGTTATCTCAACAAGCTGCAAAATTAGTGGATGCAGACACACCTATTGGAGAAAAAGCAACAGAACTATACAAGAAATTTGTAGAACAAGAGGGTGGAGCTCATAAAGATTTTTCTGCAATGTTAAAAAGGTTCGAAAAACGTGGGTATAAGCAGTGATTTTGCAAGCCAAAGGTCCACTTTTTTAATTTAACAATGCACTTAAGTAACTGCCTGTATAGCTTTGCTTGCATTCAACGATCTTTTCAGGAGACCCTACACAAATTATTTCTCCGCCACCATCTCCTCCTTCGGGGCCAATATCTATAATATGGTCGGCAGTTTTTACTACATCCAAATTATGCTCAATAACGATTACTGAATTGCCCTGATTTACCAATTCATGAAGAACTTCTAATAGTTTCTTCACATCCTCGAAATGTAACCCTGTGGTTGGTTCATCTAAAATATATAAAGTTCTACCAGTAGCTCTTTTAGACAATTCTTTTGACAGCTTTACCCTTTGAGCCTCTCCTCCAGATAAGGTTGTCGCTTGCTGACCAACCTTAATATAACCCAGACCCACTCGTTTTAAGGCAGTCATCTTATCTCTGATTGAGGGAACCGCTTTGAAAAACACCTCAGCTTCCTCAACATTCATATCCAAGATATCGGCGATACTTTTCCCTTTAAATAATACTTCTAGGGTTTCACGATTATATCTTTTACCCCTGCAACTTTCACATGTCACATAGACATCAGGTAGAAAATACATTTCAATTTTTATTAATCCATCTCCCTGGCACGCTTCACACCGACCACCCTTCACATTAAAACTAAATCTACCAGGTTTGTAGCCGCGGCTCTGAGCTTCAGGCAAACCAGAAAACCACTCTCTAATAGGTGTAAATGCGCCAGTATAAGTTGCAGGATTAGATCTTGGAGTTCTACCGATAGGTCGTTGATCAATATTTATAATTTTATCCAGTAATTCTAATCCCTTTATCTCATCACAGGGTGCAGGTGTCTGCCTTGCACCATTTAAACGTAAGGATGCTGTCTTAAACAGTGTCTCTAGAGTCAAGGTTGATTTACCCCCTCCCGAAACACCAGTTACACAAATGAACTGACCTAACGGAAAATCAACCGTTAAATTTTTAAGGTTATTTCCAGAAGCATTAATGATCTCAATTTTTTTTCCATTTCCTTTACGTCGCTTTTCAGGAACTGGTATTTTCTTCTTACCAATTAAATATTGTCCAGTTATTGAGTTTTTGTTTTTTTCGATTTGCATTGGTGTGCCAGAAGCAACAACTTGGCCACCGTTAACCCCTGCCCCAGGTCCAATATCAAACACATAGTCAGCTGTTCTAATGGCCTCTTCATCGTGCTCAACAACAATAACCGTGTTACCCTGATCTCTTAAGTTTTTTAATGTACCCAGTAAACGATCATTATCTCTCTGGTGCAATCCAATCGAAGGCTCATCTAAGACATATAAAACACCAGTTAAACCAGAGCCTATTTGACTAGCCAGTCGTATTCTTTGACTTTCCCCACCGGAAAGCGTTCCAGAATTTCGAGATAAGGTTAAGTAATTCAACCCGACATTCACCAGAAAACCGAGCCTTTCCTGAATTTCTTTAATAATAGCTGCTGCTATTTCATTTTTTTGTTTTGTTAAGCTTAAACTAATTCCATTAATCCAATTCAATGAGTCACTAATAGAGTATTTGACCAATTCACCAATGTGCTGTTTACCAATTTTTACTGCTAAAGCTTCAGGCTTTAATCTAAATCCATTGCAGTGACCACATGCTCTATTGTTTTGATATCTCTCAAATTCTTCTCGTATCCAACTACTATCAGTCTCACGATATCGTCGTTCCATATTAGGTATTACACCTTCAAAAGTTCGAGAAACGTTGTAGACTCGTCCACCTTCATCATATCTAAATGAAATTTCTTGTTCTTGAGAGCCATATAGCATTAATTGTTTTACGTTCTCAGCTAATTTATCCCAATTAGACTTAGGATTAAAACCATAAAACGCGGATAAAGATTCTATCGTTTGGAGAAAATAAGGTGACTTTCCCTTTCTCCACGGCGCGATTGCCCCATCCACTAATGAAAGTTTACCGTCAGGAACCATTAAGCGCTCATCAAAGAATAATTCAACGCCTAAACCATCACAGTTAGGACAAGCGCCATAAGGAGCGTTAAAAGAAAATAGTCTTGGTTCAATTTCTGGAATAGTAAAGCCTGAAACAGGACAAGCAAATTTCTCAGAAAAAGTCATCCTAGAACTTGTCCTATCATCAATAGTTTCAAATATAGCTATTCCATCCGCTAAATCTAATGCAGTTCTAAAGCTATCCGCTAATCGATTTTCTATCCCAGATTTAACAATTATTCTATCTACCACCACATCAATATCGTGGCGAAACTTTTTATCTAATGATGGTGGTTCATCTAGCTCATAAAACTCTCCGTCAACTTTTATCCTTTGAAAACCTTTTTTCCTTAACTCAATAAATTCTTTCCGATATTCGCCTTTCCTATCCCTAACAATAGGGGCCAACAGGTACCCTCGAGTTTCAAAAGGGATTTTCATAGTGCGATCAACCATATCGCTAACCTGCTGCGCTTCAATTGGTTCACCTGTAGCCGGAGAATATGGCGTTCCAACTCTCGCAAAAAGCAACCTTAAATAATCATATACTTCGGTAATCGTACCCACTGTAGAACGGGGATTTTTTGAAGTCGTCTTTTGTTCTATAGAAATAGCAGGAGATAGCCCCGAAATATTATCAACGTCAGGTTTTTCCATCATATCTAAAAACTGCCTGGCATAGGCAGACAAGCTCTCAACATAACGTCTCTGGCCCTCAGCATAAATAGTATCAAAAGCTAAAGAAGATTTTCCAGAGCCGGATAAACCCGTAATCACCACGAGTTTGTTCCGAGGAATATCTACATCAATAGACTTTAAATTATGCTCCCGCGCGCCGCGTACTTTAATACTTTTTAATTCTACCATTTTTTTACCAACAAATATACATGTTCATATAGTACAAAGTTTATTAATGACGATGTTATTAATAATTTCTATAGACCATATTTAAAATTTGTCCTCACCAGTTTACTATTGTACTCTATAAATCAGGGCATAAAGGGAGAATACCTTGGATACAATCGCAATTCTAATTCCAGTATTCAACGAAGCTGCAACATTAAGTAAATTAATGGGTGAATTAGAAAAAAACTGCACCTTGTTGTCAAATAAATCACCTATAAGTTTCCAAATAATATTTGTTGATGATGGCAGCACAGATAATTCAGTGCAACTAATTGAATCCTTTTCTCAAAACTCTATCCCAATTCAATTAATTACTTTTTCCAGAAATTTTGGAAAAGAAGCTGCAATTTCAGCTGGGTTAGAAGCTGGGAAAAAATATAATGCAGTCCTGATCATGGATGCTGACCTACAACATCCACCAGCATTCATAATAGATTTAATAAATACTTACCAAAACGAAAATTGCGACATGGTTTATGCATACAAGGAAAATAGACAAAAAGAAGGCCTTTTATCACGAATTTTCTCTAAAGTGTTTTATGGACTAATAAATATAAATAATCGATACACTATTCCAAAAAATGCAGGGGATTTTAGAATTTTATCGCAAGAAGTTGTAAATGCTATTTTAAAACTACCTGAAAATGAAAAATTTATGAAAGGTCTTTATGCTTGGGTAGGATACAAACAAATTGGAATTCCTTACTTACCCGACGAAAGAAAGTATGGTAAGTCATTTTTCTCAATATGGAATTTATTGTTTTTATCTATTGATGGAATAACATCCTTCTCAATAACACCCCTAAGAATGATGTCAATGATTGGTCTCTCTATTTCTATCTTGAGTGTGTTTTATTTTTTATTCATAATATTTGAGCGCTTATTTTTAAATACTTTCATTCCAGGATTAACATCCATTTTTGTATTAGTTTCCTTTTTTGGAGGTGTGCAGTTAATATGTTTGGGAATAATTGGCGAATATATTGGTAAAATTCTGATGGAAGCAAAAAGAAGACCATCTTA
>Ga0206679_10001611_pt1 | contig 18572 bp, 29 predicted proteins | sample M110012015metaG_FD_155464 | JGI IMG/M metagenome (GOLD analysis project Ga0206679, IMG submission 155464) | Ammonia-oxidizing marine archaeal communities from Monterey Bay, California, United States - M1 100m 12015 | ecosystem: Environmental > Aquatic > Marine > Intertidal zone | place: USA... | reverse complement strand
ATAGGTTTGAGTCTTAATGCCGCCTGGGTAGCCCGAATGCCGGTGGACGAGTTTTTTCTCGGCTTTCTCGTGGGTCAGAACGACTTTGGAGGCGTTGACGATAATGACGTGATCTCCGCAATCAAGATAGGGAGCGAATGTGGGTTTATGTTTTCCGCGCAAGATGCGAGCTACTTCGGTGGACATGCGGCCAAGCACGAGGTTCTCTGCGTCGACGACGAACCATTTCCGTTCGATTTCGCTCGCTTTGGGGGCATAGGTACGCACGATGCGTCAACCTCTCGGGATTTGGAAAACGTGAATCTTTGTCAGACTCGGCGTGGCACACAAGTGGAGTGGCCGGGGACCAAGGCTACGGGCGTCATGCTGAAACGACAAACGCTGATTGTGAGGGATTTGTTGTTTCCGCCCTATTTAGTCATGTTGAGGGTAGTTAACCTGGACCAGGGTAAGACCGTGAGGAGGCGCTATCGGTGCCGCTGCACTTCGATCTTTGGCGTTCAGCACGGTTTCGACGTCTTGCGCTAATCGCTTATTAGTTCCTACAGCGACACAGAAACCCACCAGCGACCGCACCATTTGATGACAGAACGCGTTTGCAGCGATTTCAAATCGGATTCGTTGCTGGGGTTGGGTATGCCATTCGGCGCGGTGGATGGTTCGCACAAGTGATGCCTCGAATTGTCCTTTAGGTCGGCGACAAAAGGACGTGAAGTCGTGTTCACCTAGAAAATGTTGCGCGGCTCGGTTCATTTGATCAACGGCAAGTGGTTCTTTGATGTGCCACTCGATGTCAGAAAGGAGCGGGTCGGCAACTGGAGAGTTCAACACGTTGTAGTGGTAGCGGCGACGGCTAGCTGAGAAGCGTGCGTCGAAATCGGCTGCAACGGTCTGTATTTCGTGAACTTGGATTTCTGGTCCGCAGATTCGGTTGATCGAGTTACGTAAACGGTCAGGGTTGTACCGGGCGCTGGTGGTCTGAAACGAGATCACTTGTCCTGAGGCGTGAACACCGGCATCGGTTCGACCAGCTACGGCTATGTCGATGGGTTCTCCAAGTACTTGTTGGATTACTGACCGTAATTCACCTCCGATGGTGCGTACTCCTTTGTTCTCTGCGAAACCGCGGAAATAAGTTCCCTTGTAAGCAAGGTCAATTCGAATGTTCTGGGCAGGGGTCACTGCTAGGACGGTAGTTTCATAACGCGGCGGGAGGCGAATGATGCTCGATCTGGTGATTCGTAATGGCATGGTGATTGACGGCACCGGTGATCAGAGGCGCCCCGGCGACGTCGGGGTGCGTGATGGGCGCATAGTCGCGGTCGGTGAGATCGTTGAAGACGCTCTTCAAGAAGTTGACGCAACGGGTCTCGTCATCACTCCTGGCTTCGTAGATATTCACACTCATTTCGACGCTCAAGTGTTTTGGGATACCACGCTGTCACCATCGCCTTTGCACGGTGTCACCACTGTCATCGGCGGCAACTGCGGTTTTACGATCGCGCCGTTAGAACCTGACGGTGCTGATTACCTGATGCGCATGCTGGCGCGGGTTGAGGGGATGCCGTTGGCTTCTCTGCAGGAGGGGGTGCCTTGGGATTGGAGAACGTTCGGGGAATATCTCGACGCGATCGAAGGCACGTTGATGCCCAACGCCGGCTTTTTAGTAGGTCACAGCGCGTTGCGACGGGTGGTGATGGGGGAACGATCGGTCGGTGAACCCGCGTCACCCGATGAGTTGCAAGAGATGAAGGATTTATTGGCTGAAAGCATTGCAGCTGGCGGTCTGGGATTCAGCTCTTCTTGGGCGAAAACTCATAACGACGCGGAAGGTGACCCCGTGCCATCTCGTCACGCATCAGAACGCGAATTGGTAGAGCTTTGTTCAGTGCTGCGGGATACGGGAGCCGTCGCTCTTGAGTTCATCCCAACGGTTGAGCGATTCGACGAAAGCGTTTATCAGCTACTCACCGACATGTCCGTAGCGGCGGACAGACCGTTGAATTGGAACGTTATTTTCGCGAATGCACGTCAGGCCGATGTGATTGAAGAAAAGTTACAGGCTTCCAATTATGCGGCGCGCCAGGGAGGTCGTGTCATCGCGTTAACAGCGCCGATGCCTGCTGAGAGCCGCCTTTGCTTTGAGAGCGGTTTTTTGCTTGACACGTTGCACGGCTGGGCTGAGCCAATGGCACTGCCAAATGAGGAAAAAATGGCGTTGCTGGCGGATCCTGTTCGCCGGGCTGAATTGAACGAGGATGCTCAGCAGCCAAGTCCTTTCCGTGGAGTCGCGCGATGGGAACGTCTGACGGTAGGGGAAGTGACGAAAGACGAGTTAAAACATCTTGAGGGCCGCTCGATCGGTGACATCGCCGAAGAATTAGGACAGACGCCTTGGGACGCGTTGTGCGAGATTGTTGTTGCTGATGACTTGAAAACTGGTCTTTATCCGCCCGCTGCAGGGGATAATGATGAGTCGTGGGCGTTGCGGCAGGCGCTGTGGAATGATGATCGTTGCCTAATCGGCGCGTCGGATGCTGGCGCACATCTGGATTTTCTCGCAACATTCAATTATTCGACCTACCTTCTTGCGGCAGCTCGGGACAAGAAGTTGATGAGCCTCGAGGCCGCGGTGCACCAACTCACTGATGCACCGGCGCGTTTGTATGGGCTGAAACATCGGGGCCGCATTGAGCAAGGGTGGTGGGCGGACCTCGTGCTCTTCGACCCAGAGAAGGTCGCTCCAGAAGAGATCGAGGTTCGAGAGGATCTTCCCGGAGGCGCATGGCGTCTTTACGGCGAAGCCGTTGGGGTGCATCACGTCTTTATCAATGGGGAGCAAGCGGTGGAGAACGGTCAATTTACTAATTCTCGACCGGGAACATTGCTTCGTTCTGGCAGAGATACTGAGCCTGTGACCGCACTCGTCTAGTTAGTGGTCTCGGCCTTGTGGGTCGAGAATCGATATCAGGTGTTCGATGTCGAAATCCGCGTGTTGAGATGGGCCAATAAGTCGGGCTTCGGCTGTCATTAAACGCTCGACTGCATTTTCGATTTCAGCGGCGGCATGGTGAGGTACCAACACCGCCCCGTGGTGATCTGCGTGAATAAGGTCACCGGGAGCGACGGTCATGCCATGCACCTCAACGGGGATTCCGTATTCGACTACGTGAATCCAACCGTGGGAAGGTCCAACGGATCCAGCGAGAGCTCCGAAGCCTTCGGCCCACATGTCTGTATCTCGGATGGATCCGTTGGTAACGGTACCCACCGACCCCAGGCCTTTATGGACGTTGCTGTTGACCTCCCCCCAATGGGCTCCGAAGCCAACAGGATCGTCTATATCTTCGATCACTGTCACCGTTGGTCCCGGTGGCTCTGCGATATGTTCGAAGTACCCCACCCGCACAGCTAAGTCATCTTCTTTGGAGCGTCCCGATGGGACTGTTGCCCGTACTTTTGCTGTGCGTGCATAGCCAACCATCGGGGGAAGGGAAGGATCGTGACACACGAAAGGCTGCGTCGTGAAACCTTCAGCTCGTCGTTCAGGAACGATGAGTTCTAAAGCGTTGCAGACGGTGGGGGTGTCGAATTTTTTGAGGGTTACGATTATCGCCGCGTCCAGCATGGCTGGATCCTAGACGTACGAGCTAGACCAGTTCGATTAGCGCCATGGGTGCATTGTCACCCTGGCGGGGTCCGAGTTTTAGAATTCTGGTGTAACCACCTGGACGGTCTTCATACCGTGGTCCGATCTCGTCAATCAGTTTTTGAGCCATCTCCTGGTCCCCGTTCAAACTTGCAACGAGTTGGCGATGGCGATGCAAGCTGTTTGAGCCGGCACTGGCTTTTTTGGCTTTGGTGATCAATTTTTCGGCGTAGGGACGCAGAGTCTTAGCTTTAGCTTCGGTGGTTTCAATAGCTTCAGCAGCAAACAGCGATGCGGCGAGATTAGCCAAGATGGAACGTTGATGGCTTGAGCTACCACCTAACCGGCGGCCCTTTTTGGGAGTTGGCATGAAGTGGCTCCTACTGAACCGAAGGGGTCATGCCTTTGAGGGCTAGACCACGCTCGTCAAGTTTTTGAATAACCTCATCAAGCGACTTTGAACCGAAGTTGGTGATTGCCATCAAGTCGTCGATGCTCTTTTCTAGGAGTTCCCCAACACTGTTGACTTGGCCGCGTTTCAGACAGTTACGTGGCCGTTCACTCAAGTCCAGGTCCTCGATCGGCATGTCAAGTTCAGGAGAACTGGTCTCGACAATGGCCACTTCGTTAATTTCTAAGCCAAGAGGCTCGTCGCTCATGTCTGCCACGAGTCCGACCAGGGTACGCAGTGTGTCCCCGGCCGACGCGAGAGCATCTCGCGGGCTGATGGCTCCGTCGGTGTCAATGTCCAGGATCAGCCGATCAAAATTTGTTGACTGTTCAACTCGAGTGGGCTCTACCTCTAATGAAACCCGACGCACTGGACTGAAGATGGCGTCGACGGGGATAACACCGATAGTGGAACTGCTGTCTTGATTTTCCGAGGACAGATAACCGCGTCCTCGTTCGACGGTGATGTCAACTGCAAGCCGTCCACCTTTACTCAGAGTGGCTATCTGTAACTCGGGATTCACACATTCGACATCGACCCCCCAGTCGACATCACCAGCGGTGAGGTCGCAGGGACCCGAGGCATCTAGTCGCACAGCGACGGGTTCGTCGTTGTGACACGTCAATACGATGTCTTTGAGGTTGAGAATAAGATCTGTTACGTCTTCAACCACGCCGTCGATGGTGGCGAACTCGTGCAAAGCTGCTTCGGCGTCGAATTTGACCTGGGTTATGGCCGCACCAGGTACTGACGACAGCAATGTCCGCCGCAAGGAGTTGCCAATAGTGTGCCCGAATCCGGGTTCAAGAGGGCCAACGGCGAAACGTTGGCGGTTATTTTGCTCGTCATCGAGGGCTTCAACCGTCGGACGTTGCATGGTGAGCATGCTCACAATATCTCCATGGGGCCAGGGGTGGACTATTTGCTGTACAGCTCAACAATGAGCTGCTCGCGAACGGGAATTTCAATTTGTTCGCGTGTTGGTACCTCTCTCACAGTGACCTGTTGGCCATTGTCGCCAGCGTCGAGCCACATTGGGGCAGCACGATCAAGCACATCGAGATTCCATCGGATGGTGACCATCTCGCGGGCTTTGGGCCGCAACTCGATGACGTCACCTTTGCGGGCACGGAAGCTGGGCACGTTAACCCGTCGACCGTTGACGTTGATATGTCCGTGACTCACGAACTGACGACCTTGTGGACGAGTTGCTGACCAACCGGCGCGGTACACAATGTTGTCGAGTCTGAGTTCAAGAAGGCGGAGAAGAATTTCACCTGTAACACCGCGCTGACGAGCAGCTTCGTCATAGGTGTTACGGAACTGTCTTTCGGTGATTCCGTAGCTGAATCGTGCCTTCTGTTTCTCCTGAAGCTGGACGAGGTACTCAGAGTTCTGACTTCGCCTGCGCCCACGGCCATGATCGCCTGGTGGGTAGGGGCGGCGGTCTAGGGCCTTAGTTTCGCCTTCTGTTCCCCAGACGTTGATACCTAAACGACGCGAAACTCTGGCTTTGGGTCCGGTATATCGTGCCATTTGTTAGACCCTCCGACGCTTGGGTGGGCGACAGCCATTGTGGGGTACGGGTGTCATGTCTTTGATCCCGGTGATTTCAATACCCACGGTTTGTATTGAACGGATCGCAGTTTCACGTCCGGAGCCGGGGCCTTTAACTTGGACGTCAACTCTGCGTACCCCATGTTCCATTGCTTTACGAGCAGCTTGTTCAGCAGCCTGTTGAGCGGCAAAGGGAGTGGATTTGCGTGAGCCTTTGAAACCGACATTGCCGGCCGAGGACCACGACACAACGTTTCCTTGCTGGTCACTGAAACTGATGATTGTGTTGTTGAAAGAACTCTTAATGTGAGCGACGCCGTGTCCGACGTTCTTACGTTCTTTGCGGCGGGGTCGACGCGGCGCTGGTTCGGGGTTGACCATGATTTTCTTTCAGTCCGTTTCCTGGCCGGCGATCACTTCAGGACCTTTTTCTTGCCCGCTACGGTTTTGCGGGGGCCTTTTCGTGTGCGAGCGTTGGTATGAGTGCGTTGACCTCGGACGGGTAGTCCGCGCCGATGACGGATTCCTTGAAAGCACCCGATTTCGATTTTTCGTTTGATGTCTTGCGCAACATCACGACGAAGGTCGCCTTCGACGGTGTAGTTCTCGTCGATGAAATTCCGCACGCCAACGATCTCTTCGTCAGTCAGGTCGCGGACACGAGTTGCCAGACCGATATTGAGAGCCTCACAGATATCTGCGGATCTGGTGCGACCGACTCCATAGATGTAAGTGAGCGCGATTTCAACTCGCTTCTCTCGAGGGAGGTCAACTCCTGCAATACGGGCCATAGTTAGAAATTCCTATCCCTGCCGCTGCTTGTGGCGCGGGTTGGGGCAAATCACGCGAATTCGACCGTGGCGCCGGACAACTCGGCACTTGTCACAGATCTTTTTGACGCTGGGGCGGACTTTCATTGGATTACCTGAGAGTGGGGTCGCTGGGTAGACATCACACCCGAAATGCGACCGAGTGCGGACGCGGCATCGTTGGATCCACCAACAAGCCGAATGATGAGCATACCGTGAGCCGGTTCACGCACCAATCTCTCAGCCATGGTTAACGATTTCTTTCGGTCGCGTCAACGATGCGATCTTGCACTTCGTCTTCGGTTCCAAGGCCATCAACGGAGATCAGAATGCCCTGTGACGAGAAGAATTCTAAGAGAGGGGCGGTTTCTGTTTGGTAGAGCTCAAGCCTTCGCTGGATAGCTTCTGGAGTGTCATCAGCGCGGCCTCTGGCCAGCATTCGTTCTGTCACGACGTTGTCGGGAACTTCAATATCAATCGCTACGTTGATGGCGTTGGGCGCGAGCATTGCTATCAACTCTCGAGCTTGTACCTCAGTGCGTGGGAACCCGTCTAGTAGGAACCCGACTTGAGCATCAGGCTCCGCGAGACGTTCTCGAACGATTCCTAGGATGAGATCATCTGAAACCAGTTCACCGGCTTCCATTATTTCTTTGGCTTGTAGACCTAAGTCGGTACCTTCTGCGACTGCGGCTCGCAGCATGTCGCCGGTGGAGACGTGCGGAATGCCGTAGTGCTTAACGAGTAGCGCGCATTGAGTGCCCTTGCCAGCTCCTTGTTTGCCTAAAATTACGAGTCGTGTCATCGGATCGATCCACGCCTACTTGAGGAAACCCTCATAATTGCGTTGAAGTAACTGGCTGTCGATCTGTTTCATCGTTTCGAGCGCGACGCCAGCTGCAATGAGTATCGACACTCCGCCGAATCCGATAGCGGCTCCCCCACCACCCATAGCTCCGAGATCACTTGTAAGAGAAAGGAGCACCGTTGGGATAAGAGCTACGAATGCGATGAAGAGGGCTCCGGGGAGGGTGATACGGTTCAGGATTTTTGCGAGATACCGTTCGGTTTGTGGGCCTGGGCGAACACCAGGGATGAATCCTCCCTGCTTTCGGATGTTGTCGGCCTGCCGCGCTGGGTCGAAGGAGATCGCTGTGTAGAAGTACGCGAAGCCAACGATCAACATGCCGAAGAAGAGGATGTAGACGATGCTGTCGGGTTGAGTGAGGTAGTCGTTGACAAACGTCTGGAACCAACCCCAATTGAGAACGTTCGACAAAAGCACGGGTAGGAACAGGATCGAACTGGCAAAAATTACGGGTATAACACCGGATTGGTTGACTTTGAGGGGTATGTAGGTGTTTTGACCGCCATACATTTGTCGCCCTACTTGACGTTTTGAGAACTGGACGGGAATGCGGCGTTGCCCCTGTTCGATGAAAACGATGGCCACCATCATCCCGATCGCAACCACGATGGCGGCTCCGAGGTAGAAGTTGCCTTGGACGGCACGTAGCCGCGCTCCATCAAAGGGGATCGTTGAGACGACTGAGGCAAAAATCAATAGCGACATGCCATTTCCGACACCTCGTTGACTGATAAGTTCACCCATCCACATCAGCAGAGCAACACCGGCCGTCAGAGAGAGGATGACTAATCCAACCCGAGCGAATGTGAAATCGGGTATCACGATCACGGCGCTGGTGTTACCGAGGGCTGTTCCCTGCCCTCGTCCGAAGATGAACGTGATTCCTGTGGCCTGAATAAATGCAATGGCCAAGGTCAGATACCGGGTGTATTGCGTAATTTTTCGCTGACCTACTGCCCCTTGTTGTTGTAGTTGCTCAAGACGGGGAATAGCGACAGTCAGAATCTGAATGATGATCGATGCCGTGATGTACGGCATGATCCCCAACGCAAAAATTGCGAAATTAGTTAAGGCACCACCAGAAAACAGGTTGAGCAACGCGAGCACGCCGCCGGTCTGGTCGGCTTGTTCTCGCAGCGACAAGATCGCGTCAAAGTCAATGCCAGGGACAGGTACCTGCGATCCGAGGCGATACGCGCCAAGGATGGCGATGGTGAACAGGATCTTCCCTCGAAGATCCGGTACACGAAAGATGTTGCGCATACTCCCGAGCAAGGTAAACCTCGTTTATCGGTTGGTGTGCTGGTTGCCGCGCGCTGGCGGACGTGGACCTTTGAAGGTAGGCGGCAGGATCTCAACAGTACCCCCTGCAGCTGAGATGGCCTCTTCCGCGCTTTTTGACACTGCGTGTGCTTTCACCGTCAGCGGGCGGTCAATTTGCCCTCGGCCCAGAATTTTTACCATCGCGCCTTTAGATACCAGACCCTTCTGGAGTAGCCCCTCTGGAGTAACTTCAATAAGGCCTGAGTCTGTGATTGTGTCAAGGTTGATCGGCTGGTATTCAACGCGGAACGGGTTCGTAAAACCCTTCATCTTTGGCAGTCGCCGTTGGAGGGGTAGTTGGCCGCCTTCGTACCAGACAGGTACTTTGCTACGAGCTTTGGTGCCTTTGGTACCTCGGCCCGCGGTTTTTCCGCCCTTACCGCCGATACCGCGACCAACGCGTTTCGGTTTCTTTTTGGAACCGGGAGCCGGCTGTAAGTCATGTGGTTTGAGCATGAGTGTCTCTACTTCAGTCTTCCTGGACGTCGATAAGATGCGCAACCTTTTGAATCATTCCTCTGATTTCAGGGCGGTCGGGCAAAGTGTTGGTTTTACCAATCCGTCCCAATCCCAGAGCCCTGAGGGTCCCACGATGTTTCGGTTTGGAGCCGATCGCTGAGCGAACTTGAGTGACGGTTAGACCACTCACGAAGACACCCCAGCAGATGGTTTAGATCGAAGAATTTGTCGTTCCGATTCGAGATATGCCGCTAATAGGCCAGCGGGAATGCATTCTTCGGCGGAGAGCCCACGCAGAGCAGCAATTTCGTCCGGTCTCTTCAAGCCTTGCAGACCGTTGATTGTGGCCTTGGCCACGTTGATGTGGTTTGACGAACCAAGAGATTTGGCGAGCACGTCGTTGACGCCTGCTTCTTCGAGAATGGCGCGTGCTGCACCGCCAGCGATCACTCCGGTACCGGGCGCTGCTGGTTTCAGCAGTACGCGGCCCGCTCCCATGACACCCAAGATGGGGTGGATGATTGTTGCACCCGCTAGCGGAACACGGAAGAGGTTTTTCTTTGCTTCTTCAGTGCCTTTTTGAATCGCGAGGGGCACTTCTTTTGCTTTCCCGTAACCAAGCCCTACCTGACCGGCACCGTCACCGATCACCACGAGCGCCGTGAAGGAGAATCGTCGACCACCTTTGACGACTTTCGCTACCCGGTTGATATCAATGACTCTGGACTCGCGGAGACCATCGTCACCGCTATTCCTAGGGTTGTCTTCGCGTCGGCGATCATCTCGTCGGCGGTTACCTCGATCGTCGTTGCGGCGATTTTGGTTCTGGTTAGCGTCAGTCATACCTGGTTCCTAGAACTTCAGCCCGGCATCGCGGGCTGCGTCGGCGAGGGCCGCTACACGGCCGTGGTACTTGTTTCCGCCGCGGTCAAAAACCACGGATTCGATTCCAGCTGCTTGTGCTCGTTCAGCTAGTAGCTGACCAACTTTGCTGGCAGCTTCTTTGTTGCTGGTCGCGGTGCTCCGCAAGTCTGCTTCGGAGGTGGAGGCTGCGGCAACTGTGCGTCCAGCTTCATCGTCAATAATTTGCGCTGAGATGTGTCGATTGGAACGAAAAACGCTTAGCCGAGGACAGCTGGAGGTGCCGTTAATTTTTTTGCGGACTCGCCGTTGGCGACGTTGCCGCTGAGCGGTTCGTGAAGTCATGTTCATACCTACTTTGCGGACTTGCCGGCTTTGCGAATCACGTGCTCACCGACATACCGGATGCCTTTGCCTTTGTATGGTTCGGGTTTTTTTAGCGCTCGAATGTCAGCAGCTACTTGCCCGACGAGTTGTTTGTCGATACCCGAAACTTTGATGATCGTGGGTTCGGGAACATCAAACGTGACGCCTTCGGGCGCTTCTACTTTCACCGAGTGGCTAAAGCCAAGAGCTAGTTCCAGCGAGCTGTTGCCTTTTGCCTGTGCTCGGTAGCCAACTCCAACAATGTTCAGTTCTTTCATGAAACCATTCGTAACGCCTTCAACCATGTTGTTGACCAAGGCGCGTGTGAGGCCGTGAAGCGAGCGTTGTTGACGACTGTCATCAGTTCGAGTGACAGCAACAGCGGTGTCTTGAACGTCTACTTGAATACCCTCAGGTATCTCCTGAGTCAGCTCACCTTGCTTGCTCGAAACCTTCACTGCACCTGCTGAAACTTCAACGGTGACACCGTCGGGGACTGCAATGGGAGCTTTACCTATACGCGACATCTTTGCCTCCTACCAGACGTAACAAAGGATTTCGCCGCCCATACGATTGCGGCGAGCTTCTCTGTCGGTCATTAGGCCTTTGCTGGTTGAGAGAACGGCTATACCGAGTCCTCCAAGGACTCGAGGGACATTGCTTGATTTGGTGTACACGCGAAGACCCGGTTTTGATATCCGCTTTAAACCAGAGATAGTTCGGCTCCGGTCCTGGGTGTACTTCAGATCGATTGACAGGGTGTCACCTGGTCGGTCCTGCGAGTCGGCTACTTGGTAATCAGCGACATACCCCTCTGCTTTGAGTATCGCAGCGAGCGATTCTTTAAGCTTTGAGGACGGCATCTCAACCTTGTCCTTGTACCCCTGGTGCGCGTTGCGGATACGCGTGAGCATGTCGGCTATCGGGTCGGTCATGGTCATTTGATATCTCCCCTCACCAGCTCGCCTTGGTCACGCCTGGGATTTCCCCCGCGTGAATCATTTCTCGAAGACATACTCGACATAGTCCAAACTTGCGGTACACCGAGCGCGGTCGACCACATCGGCGACAGCGTGTGTAGGCACGCACTTTGAACTTGGGCGTACGTTGTTGTTTATTGCGAAGAGCCTTCTTAGCCATTAGTTCTGCCCCTCAGTGCGGAATGGGAACCCGAGTGCCGTTAGAAGCGCACTGCCATGTTCATCGTTGGTAGCGGATGTCACGATCGTGATATCCATGCCCCGGATTTTGTTGACGGAGTCGTAACTGATTTCCGGGAAGATCAGTTGTTCTGTGACGCCGAATGTGTAGTTGCCATGTCCATCAAAAGAACGAGGTGACAGGCCGCGGAAGTCACGTATGCGGGGAATCGCCAAACTCACGAGACGGTCGTAGAACTCCCACATTCGATTGTTTCGAAGAGTGACCTTGGCCCCAATGGCGTTGCCTTCCCGGAGTTTAAATCCGGCGATGGACTTTTTCGCTCTCGTGATCGCCGGCTTTTGGCCAGTGATCTTTGTCAGGTCTTCCATCGCCCCATCAAGAAATGCTCGATTGATGAGTGCGTCTCCGACACCCGAATTAACAGAGATTTTGCTGATCGTGGGGACCTGCATCACGTTGGGTAAATCGAGCTGGGTTTGTAATTGGTCCCGAAGGGTGTCGCGGTAGAGCACCTTCATCCGGGGTTCCATCAGCGTCGCGTTCACGACAGTTCCTCCCCTGATTTCTTGTGGTAACGCACTTTCGTGTCCCCTTCGATCCGGTAGCCGACTCGCCCTGCTTCACCAGTTTTCGGGCATACAACTGCAACGTTGGAAGCATTGATGGTTAAGGCAATATCGATGATTCCGCCTTGATCGTTCGCTTGGGTGGGGCGCTGATGCTTTCGTCCGGTATGCACACCTTCGACAGTGATGCGTCCGCTTTCGACGTTGACGGACATGACATGTCCCTCGGTTCCTTTGTCCTTGCCAGATAGGACACGAACCAGATCACCCTTCTTAATTTTCATTAGAGGACCTCCGGCGCCAATGAGACGATGCGCATGAAGCGTTGGTCTCGTAGCTCACGCCCAACCGGGCCGAAGATGCGTGTACCGCGGGGTAGGCGGTTGTCATCTACAAGTACGGCCGCGTTTTCGTCGAATCGGATGTAGCTGCCATCAGGACGTCGTCGTTCTTTTCGTGTGCGTACGACAACACAGCGAACAACCTCGCCTTTCTTTACGGCGGCGCCGGGGATGGCATCCTTCACGGTGGCAATGAACACGTCGCCAATGGACGCGTAGCGTCGGCCTGTGCCTCCAAGAACTCGGATGCACAGAACTTCTTTTGCACCAGAATTATCGGCAACTTTGAGTCGGGATTCTTGTTGGATCACTGCATCAACTCCGGCATCAACGGGCTCGTTCGATGATTTCAAGCAAACGCCACCGCTTTTTCTTCGAAAGAGGTCGGGTCTCCATGACTCGCACTCGATCGCCAGGGCGAGCATCATTTTGTTCGTCGTGAGCGTAGAGCTTCTTAGTTTGTTGAACAGTTTTGAAATAACGGGGATGACGGACTCGTTCCGTCACAGCAACGACGACGGTTTTTTCCATTGAGGTGGAAACGACCAGTCCTTCACGGATTTTTCGTCGATTGCGTTCTTCAGGGGTGACCTGTGTGTCACTCATCAGTTGTCCTCCATCGTTGCTGCCTCTGCAGCGGCGATCTCTCGTTCTCTGAGGATCGTGTTAATGCGGGCGATGTCTCGTTTGACCTGGGAGATTCGTCCTGGGTTCTCTAATTGGCCCGTGGCGAACTGGAACCGGAGATTGAACAGTTCGTGCTTCAATTCGTTGAGTTGGTCAAGTAGTTGATCATCAGCGAACTCGCGTAAGGCAGTTGCAGCCGTCATTAGATCGCCTCCTCACGACTCACGATTCGGGCTTTGATGGGAAGTTTTTGGATAGCGCGGTTTAACGCCCCGTGGGCAAGTTCAGGCTCAACGCCACCGAGTTCGAACATCACTCTTCCTGGTTTAACCACCGCTACCCACCGTTCGGGGTTTCCCTTACCTGAACCCATTCGGGTTTCTGCAGGTTTCGCCGTGACCGGTTTATCCGGAAAGATGTTGATCCAAACTTTTCCGCCACGTTTAACGTGACGCGTCATTGCGATACGCGCGGCTTCGATTTGTCGGGCGGTAATCCATCCCGGTTCAAGCGCCTGGATACCAAAATCACCGAAATGCATGGTGGTGCCGCCTTTGGCGCGACCTTTCATGCGACCGCGATGGGTTTTGCGGTGTCTAACTTTCCGGGGCATCAACATTTCAGTCGTCTCCCGGTCGGAAGTTGGGGGTTTGGCTTTGTTCGCGAGTAGCGCGTTCGATCTGTTCTTCTTCTTCTAGAAGCTTTTCGAACTCTGGGTCAGCTTCTTTGACCAGTGGCGCGGGCTCATCGATTTCATCACCTGGAGCATCTGCTCGACGTCCGCCAGCTGAGACCACTGGAGCGTTGTGTTCGGTCGCACCCGGGGTTTCGCCGACTGCCATCGCCGCTTCACGGCTTATGCGTTCATCGGCAGAAACCTTGTAGGGCAAGATGTCGCCCTTGTAGAGCCAGACTTTGACTCCGATTCGGCCTGCAGTTGTGCGAGCTTCGCGGAAGCCGTAATCGATGTCAGCGCGAAGAGTGTGGAGGGGTACTCGTCCTTCTCGATACCATTCGGTTCGGGCCATCTCCGAGCCGCCTAGACGGCCGGAGCATTGGACTCGGATGCCTAGGGCTCCTGCTTTTTGGGCGTTCTGTACTGCGCGTTTCATTGCTCGTCGAAATGCGACTCGGCCGGCTAGTTGATCGGCTACACCTTGAGCAATCAGGGCAGCGTCGAGTTCAGGTTGCTTGATCTCTTGAATGTTGAGTTGAACTTTTGGGTTACCTGAGATCTTCGTCAGGCCTTCGCGGAGACGGTCCGCTTCAGCTCCGCGTCGTCCGATGACGATGCCGGGCCGTGCAGTATGGACGTCGACTCGGAGCCGATCTCGGGTGCGTTCGACTTCGATACGGCTGATGGCGGCGTGAGGAAGTTCTGTTCTGAGGAAGTTGCGAATTTCCCAGTCTTCGATGACGTAGTCCTGGTATTCCTTGTCCGCGTACCAGCGAGATTTCCAATCGGTGGTGATCCCGAGTCGGAAGCCGTAGGGGTTGACTTTTTGACCCATGATCAGGCTTCTTTCTCGTCAGTGTCAGCGGCTTCATCTGATGCTTCGGCTTTATCTGAGGTTTCAACCTCAGCTACATCTTCTTCGCCGACGTCAGCCACAACCTCTTCTGATGTTTCGGTCAGTTCGGTCGCGGTGTCGTTGTCTGTGGTTTCTTCTGTGATGTCGTCGCTTGCGCTAGCGGTGTCCACCACTTCTTCGTCAACGCTTGCGACGTCATTAACGTCTGTTTCTTCGTCGAGATCCTTGCTGCCAGCGACACGAGCGGCACGATCAGCATCGGCGCTCCGACGTCCCGCTGCTGCGAGACGAGCCGCTCGGGTCTCTAGCTCGTCTTCGTCTAGTTGAGCAACCACCACGGTGATGTGGCAGGTTCGTTTGTTGATGCGCGTTGCTCGCCCGCGAGCGCGAGGGCGCCAACGTTTGAGGGTGGGGCCTTCGTCTGCCCAACATTCAGCTACATAAAGCTCATCTGCAGATAGGTGCTCGTTATTCTCCGCGTTGGCTACGGCACTTTCGAGGACCTTGGAGATGATCGTCGCGGCGCCTCTGTCGCAAAATCGGAGTTCGTCACGGGCTTGTTCAAGATCTTCGTCGCGGATGAGATCGAGGACGACCCTTACCTTGGAAGCCGAGAGGCGAGCGAATTTATGTGTGGATCGCGCGCCGGCGATGGTATCAAGATCAATGAGGCCGCTCATCGGTTGCCGCCGCGTTCTTGTCCCGCATGAAATTTAAATGTTCGCGATGGAGAGAATTCACCAAGTTTGTGTCCGACCATTGCCTCGGTGATGTAAACGGGGACGTGTTTACGTCCATCATGTACCGCGATCGTGTGACCGATCATTTCGGGAATGATGGTCGATCGTCGGCTCCAAGTTTTGACGACTTTCTTTTCACCGCTTTCGTTAAGGGCGTCCACTTTTTTGAGGAGGTGGTCGTCGACGAATGCGCCTTTTTTCAAACTGCGTGGCATTGGTTACCTCCGCGATCCGCGTGTACGGCGACGGCGGATGATCATGTCGTTGGACTTTTTGTTCTTTTTGCGTGTGCGGCCTTCGGGTTTACCCCAGGGGGAAACAGGGTGGCGGCCACCTGACGTCTTACCTTCGCCACCGCCAAGTGGGTGGTCGACGGGGTTCATTGCGACGCCACGGGTTTGTGGTCGAACACCCTTCCAGCGGTTGCGGCCAGCTTTACCGATCTTGATGAGGTCGGCTTCGGCGTTTCCTACTTCGCCAACGGTGGCGCGACAATCAATAGGTACGCGCCGCATTTCACTGCTGGGTAGCCGCAGTGTTGCGTGAGCGCCTTCTTTGGCGACAAGTTGAACGCCTGCGCCAGCTGATCGAGCCATTTGGCCTCCGGCTCCGGGCTTCAGTTCGATGTTGTGGAGGGTCGTACCTACGGGCAGGTAGCGGAGCGGCAGGGCGTTCCCTGTCCGGACTTCGGCGTGCTGTCCGTTCTCAAGTTTGTCCCCTACTTCGAGCCCGGCGGGGGCAAGTATGTAGCGTTTTTCACCGTCGTGGTAGTGAAGAAGCGCAATGCGACAGTTCCGGTTTGGGTCATATTCGATGGTTGCAACCGTCGCGGGCACTCCATCTTTGTTCCGTTTGAAGTCGATGATGCGGTAGCGCTGTTTATGACCGCCACCGCGGTGGCGGGATGTTCTCCGGCCGTCGTTGTTTCGGCCACCTGTGGAATGTTTCTTTGCGAGAAGAGATTTTTCAGGGGTAGTGGTTGTGATCTCACTGAAGTCCGAGACGGTCTGAAAGCGTCTGCCTGGACTTGACGGCTTGCGTACGCGTATTCCCATGTCTATGTCTCGAAGATCTTGATCGAGTCACCCTCGACGAGGGTGACGATGGCCCGCTTAGTGTCAGCACGTTTTCCGACGGTGTTGCTTCGTCGGTTGCGACGCACTTTGCCTTTGCGGTTGAGAGTGTTGACCTTTGTGACCGTCACATCGAAGATCGATTCGATTGCGCGTCGAATTTCTGGTTTCGAAGCTGAGGTGTGCACCTTGAACACGTAGACGTTCTGTTCAAGTTGCTCATAAGACTTCTCGGAAACGACAGGCGCGATGACCACATCGCGTGGATTCTTCATGAGTCACTCCCGGGGAGGGTCTCACGGGTGAAGACAAGCCAGTCTGAGCAAAGGACGTCGTAGGCGTTTAGTTCGCTGGCTTCGACTAACTGGACCGATGACAGGTTGCGAAAGCTCCGCACGGCGGTGTCGTCACTTGCTGCTACCACCATCATGACTTTGCCGTCTAACCCCAGGCTTGTTAAAGCAGAGATTGCGTCTTTAGTTCGAGGAGTATCGAAGCGCCATCCGTCGATCACGACGACGCGTTCGCTGTGGGCGCGGTCACTCAATGCTGAATGCAACGCTAAGCGAGTCATTTTTTTGTTTACTTTTTGGCGATAGCTGCGTGGTTTCGGGCCGTGGGCTACTCCACCGCCGGTGAATTGGGGGGCTCGGGTCGAACCTTGGCGAGCTCTACCGGTACCTTTTTGTCGAAAGGGTTTTGCTCCGCCGCCTCGTACTTCTGCTCGTGTCTTAGTGTTGGCGCTTCCGCTTCGTCGTGCTGCTAGTTGAGCGGTGACCACCTGATGGAGAACGGCCATGTTGGGTTCAATCCCAAAAATGGTGTCGTCAAGGGTGACTGTTCCGGCGGTGCTGCCATCTTGGGTTCGAAGATCGAGAGTAGTTGCCATGTTCAACCCTTCACGGCGTCGCGTACTACAACAACGCCTCCTTTAGGGCCAGGTACTGAACCACGGATAAGCAAGATCTCGCGTTCGGCGTCTGCCTCTACAACAGTGAGGTTCAAGGTGGTGACTTTCTCGGCTCCCATACGACCCGGCATTTTTGTCCCTTTGAAAACGCGCGACGGCGTGGCACAGGCGCCGATAGATCCGGGGGCGCGGTGGACGCGGTGGACGCCGTGGCTAGCTTTTTGTCCGGCAAAGTTATGGCGTTTCATTACGCCCGCAAAACCTTTGCCTTTGGATACCGCGGTTACGTCGACTTTTTCGCCTGCTTCAAGAACATCCACCGCGAGTTCTTGTCCCACTTCAATTTCGCTGACGTCATCGAGTCGCAATTCAACCAAACCTTGACCCGGCTTAACACCGGCGGCATCAAAATGCCCGGCTTCGGGTTTACTTAATTTCTTTACATCGCGTTGGCCGAAGGTGACTTGCACGGCGGTGTAGCCATCTCGTTCATCGGTTTTGACCTGGACCACACGACATGGCTCAACCTGCAGCATGGTGACGGGAACAACTCGATTGTCCTCATCCCATAACTGCGTCATACCGACTTTTGTGGCGACAATCGCCTTATTCGCCATGTCGGGTGTCTTCCTCTTCCAGATGGGGCCGATCGGCCGCCGTTCACGCGAACGCTCCGCTCGGCAAAGCCGGCGGAGCGAGAAATTCGGTTGTGCCGACCGGTTCCAGCCCTGGGGCCGGCCTTGCCGGACGTCGGTTCGTGCATCCAAATATACGAGATGCGCGGGGATAAACGATAGCGGGCACAGGGCTCATCGCCACCCTGAAGCACTTTGGATTTAATTCTGTTGAATTTTAATTTCGATATCAACGCCGGCTGGTAATTCCAGTCGTTGTAGCGAATCGACAGTCTTGGGTGAAGGCTCGAGTATGTCGATGAGCCTTTTGTGGATTCGCATCTCGAAGTGCTCTCGTGAATCTTTGTCTTTGTGAGGCGAGCGCACCACTGTGTATCGATGTTTTTCCGTCGGTAAAGGGACCGGCCCTTTGATGGTTGCCTGGGTACGAAGAGCAGTTTCAACGATTTTTTGTGTGCTCTGATCGACAATGTCGTGGTCGTATGCCTTGAGGCGGATGCGGATCTTCTGTGAAGCAGCCATGGTGTTATTCGAGGATCTTGGTGACTCGACCCGCACCCACGGTGCGGCCACCTTCACGAATTGCGAACCGTAGACCATCGTCCATAGCGATCGGGTTGATCAACTCGACGGTCATGTCA
>Ga0206679_10001610_pt1 | contig 18590 bp, 20 predicted proteins | sample M110012015metaG_FD_155464 | JGI IMG/M metagenome (GOLD analysis project Ga0206679, IMG submission 155464) | Ammonia-oxidizing marine archaeal communities from Monterey Bay, California, United States - M1 100m 12015 | ecosystem: Environmental > Aquatic > Marine > Intertidal zone | place: USA... | reverse complement strand
TAAACCTGGAGATCTGTGTAATTGAGATACAACAACTTTTTCAGCTCCATTTACCACAAATGTTCCTTTAGGAGTCATAAATGGAATGTTTCCAAAATATACTTCCTGTACAATAGTCTCAAAATCCTCATGATCAGGATCTGTACAATAAAGCTTTAACTTAACCTTTAAAGGTACTTTATATGTTAAGCCTCTCTGAATACATTCTTCAATGGAATATCTTGGAGGGTCAATTGTATAATCTATAAATTCTAAAACAAAATTATTTCTAGCATCTGTGATAGGGAAAAGTTCAGAAAAAGTTCTGTATAATCCTTCTTGTTTCCTCTCGTCTACTGTGGTACCTGTTTGAAAAAAGGCATTAAATGTCTCTAATTGAATATCCAAAAAATCTGGATAATCCATTTGCTTTTCAATGGATGCGAAATTGGTTCTCTGGGACTTATTTATTGTTGACACACTACTACGTTTTAGGTTAAAAAAAAGTGTTCTGTAAAAAAACGAAATGGTTTAGACCTTATATTCCTATAAGATCTAAACCTATCGTATGTATAAAGTATACTACTTAAGTTCTACTTCAGCACCAGCTTCTTCTAGCTGAGCCTTAAGAGCTTCTGCCTCATCTTTAGCACAAGCTTCTTTAACAGTTGCCGGAGCACTATCAACTAATTCCTTAGCATCTTTTAATCCTTTACCTGTTAATTCTTTTACTAATTTTACAACTGCTAATTTAGATCCACCAGCTGCTGTAAGTACCACATCAAACTCTGATTTTTCTTCACCACCAGCATCACCTCCACCAGCAGCAGGTCCTGCTACTGCTACAGCTGCTGCAGCTGGTTCTATACCATACTCATCTTTTAAGATGTTAGCTAATTCATTTACATCTTTTACTGAAAGATTAACTAATTGTTCTGCGAAATCTTTTAAATCTGCCATTTTATTTATTTTTAATTATTTATTTTTATTTAATGTTGGAAGCATTCAATTTTATTACTCTGCTCTTTCTGCAAGAGTTTTAACAATACCTGATAATTTACTACCACCAGACTGTAAAGAAGAAATAACGTTTTTAGCAGGAGATTGTAACAGCATAATAATCTCTGCAATAAGTTCGTCTTTCGATTTAAGGTCTGATAATGTATCTAAGTATTCTTCTCCAACATAGAAAGATGCGTCTAAGTGAGCAGCTTTAAATACTGGTTTGTCGTGTTTCTTTCTGAATTCTTTAATCACTTTAGCTGGTGCGTTTGCAACATCTGTAAACATGATAGATGTATTTCCTTTTAACACATCATATAGATCTTCAAAATTACTACCGTTTCTTTCTAATGCTTTTTTAAGTAAAGTGTTCTTCACAACTTGTAAAGAAACCTCTCTCTTAAAACAAAGTCTTCTTAAAGCACTTGATTCTTCAGCAGTTAATCCTGAGATATCTGCTAAATAAAAGTTACTATTTTCTTGTATACTTTTATCAAGTACATCAATAAACTGATTTTTTTCTTCTTTTGTCATTTTATAATATTATCTAAATATTTAAACTAATGATTTTGACTCAACAGCCACACCAACACCCATTGTACTAGAAATAGAGATACTTTCAATATAGTTACCCTTAGCAGCTGTTGGTTTTAATTTCATTATAGTTTGTAATAATTCATCTGTATTTTCAGAAATCTTTTCAGCATCAAAAGAAACCTTTCCTACTGAAGCATGTATAATTCCAAATTTATCTACTTTAAAATCAATTTTACCTTTCTTCACATCAGAAACCGCTTTTCCAACTTCTAAAGTTACAGTACCAGACTTTGGATTTGGCATTAAACCTCTAGGCCCTAAAACTCTACCTAAAGCTCCTATTTTACCCATTACTGATGGCATTGTAATAATTACATCAATATCAGTCCAACCTCCTTTAATTTTCTCAATATATTCGTCTAAACCAACAAAATCAGCACCAGCTTCTTTTGCTTCCGCCTCTTTATCTGCTGTTACAAGAGCTAATACTTTTAATTGTTTACCTGTTCCGTGTGGTAAAGCCACTACACCTCTAACCATTTGATTAGCTTGCCTAGGGTCAACTCCCAACTTAACTGACAAATCTACAGAAGCATCAAACTTTTCTGAAGAAGTCTCTTTCACTAATTTCGCAGCATCTAGTGTTGAATAAGTCATATCAAAATCAACTTTAGATTCTGCATTTTTTCTATTTTTACTTAATTTAGCCATTGGACTATTTTGTTTTTATCTAATTATTAACTAGGAAAAGCTCCTTTAACTTTAATACCCATACTTCTAGCGGTACCTGCAACCATTCTCATAGCAGACTCTACTTTGAAAGCATTTAAATCAGCCATTTTATCTTCCGCTATAGCTCTTACTTGGTCCCAAGTTACTGTTGCAACTTTTATTCTATTTGGCTCACCAGAACCACTCTTCTTTTTAGCAGCTTCTAGTAACTGAGCAGCCGCAGGAGCAGTTTTAATGATGAATTCAAATGATTTATCTGCAAATACAGTAATAACAACAGGAACAATTCTTCCTGCCTTATCTTGAGTTCTTGCATTAAATTGCTTACAGAACTCCATAATATTTACACCTTTCGCTCCAAGAGCTGGACCTACTGGGGGTGCAGGATTAGCTGCTCCTCCTCTAATTTGTAATTTAATAATACCTGATACTTCTTTTGCCATCTTTTTTTATTCTAAATTTTTTCAACTTGCATGAAATTAAGCTCCAACGGAGTCTTTCTTCCAAATATTTTGACAATTAATTTTAATTTCTTCTTTTGTTCATCAATAGATTCAATTTCTGCATTAAAACTATTAAATGGTCCATCAATAACTTTTACTGTTTCACCAACAACAAAAGGAATACTAATACTTTCGTCCGTTAGAGCCATTTCATCAACCCTACCTAGTATCTTATTTATTTCTGCATCTCTCATAGGTACAGGATCACCTCCTTTAGTTGCTCCTAAAAAACCTAATACATTCTGAACTCCTTTAATAATATGAGGAACCTCTCCCGTTAAATTAGCTTCAACTAACAAATAACCTGGAAAGAAATTCTTCTCTCTACTTACTTTCTTACCATTTTTAATTTGGTAAACCTTCTCTGTCGGAATTAAAATCCTTGAAACAAAATCATTTAAATTCAATCTATCTATTTCTTTCTCGATAAATAATCTTGTTTTCTTTTCTTTCCCTCCCATTACACGGAGAACATACCATTTATTTTCTGACACTGTACTTTCCATTCTCTCCATTAAAAGAAATCGTAAAACAGCTCCATTAACTTACTAAAAACAGTATCCATCAGAAAAATTATTAAAGCAATAATTAAAGATGCAATCGCAACAACCACAGCACTGTTTTGTAACTCTTCCCATGTTGGCCAAGTTACCTTATGTAATAACTCATCAAATGAATCTTTTATGTAAGAACCTATTCTCATTTTATCTTTTTTAATTGCACGGGTGGAGAGACTCGAACTCCCAACCAATGGTTTTGGAGACCACTACTCTACCAATTGAGCTACACCCGTATAACAGCAAAGGAAGCTTAAAAAAAGCCTCCTTTCAACTGTAACACTATAATTTACTACTCAATAGAAGTAATCTGACCAGCTCCAACAGTTCTACCTCCTTCTCTAATTGCAAATCTCAATCCTTCACTCATTGCAACTCCGTTAATCAACTCAACACTAATAGTCAAGTTATCTCCAGGCATCACCATCTCTGTTCCTTCTGGTAAGAAAATTTCACCAGTAACATCAGTTGTTCTAATGTAGAACTGTGGTCTATACTTATTATGGAATGGAGTATGTCTACCACCCTCTTCTTTTTTCAAAATATAAACCTCAGCTTTAAACTTTTTATGAGGAGTTACAGATCCTGGCTTACAAATAACCATTCCTCTCTTAATATCAGTCTTTTCGATACCTCTTAATAAGATACCAACATTATCTCCAGCTTCACCTCTATCTAATATTTTTCTAAACATTTCAACACCAGTAATTGTAGAAGCTAATTTCTCAGCACCCATACCGATAATATCTACAGAATCCGCAGTATTTGCAACACCAGTTTCAATTCTACCAGTAGCTACAGTACCTCTACCAGTAATTGTAAACACATCTTCAATTGGCATTAAGAATGGCTTCTCATTATCTCTAACTGGCTCAGGAATCCAAGAATCAACAGCAGCCATTAATTCGTTAATTTTTTCAACCCATTCAGCTTCTCCATTAAGACCTCCTAAAGCAGAACCAGTAACTACAGGAGTATTATCTCCATCATAATCATAGAAAGAAAGTAATTCTCTCACTTCCATATCTACTAATTCTAACAACTCTTCATCATCAACCATGTCAGCTTTGTTCAAAAACACAACCATACTAGGAATACCTACTTGTCTTCCTAATAAAATATGTTCTCTTGTTTGAGGCATAGGACCATCAGTAGCAGCACATACTAAAATAGCTCCATCCATCTGAGCAGCACCTGTCACCATGTTCTTTACGTAATCCGCGTGACCTGGACAATCTACGTGAGCATAATGTCTGTTTTCTGTTTCATATTCTACGTGAGACGTGTTAATTGTAATACCTCTTTCTTTTTCTTCAGGAGCATTATCAATTGTATCAAAATCTCTTACTTCTGCACCACCTTGTTCTGCTAATACTTTTGTAATTGCAGCTGTTAAAGTAGTTTTACCATGATCTACGTGACCAATTGTACCAATATTCAAGTGTGGCTTGGTACGTTTAAAATTTTCTTTTGCCATTTTTGTTAATTTTTATTATTTAGTTATTAATTATTATTCTCGTTTTAATTCATTAACTTTTTCAGAGCCAATGACGGGAATTGAACCCGTGACCTCTTCCTTACCAAGGAAACGCTCTTCCCCTGAGCTACACCGGCTGGTGTAAAAAGAGCGAGAGACGGGATTCGAACCCGCGACCCTCAGCTTGGAAGGCTGACGCTCTAGCCAACTGAGCTACTCTCGCATCTATACTGCTACTCGTGGGGAGAACAGGATTCGAACCTGTGAAGGCTAAGCCAGCAGATTTACAGTCTGCCCTCGTTGACCGCTTGAGTATCTCCCCAACATTTTAAATAAACAGAGCCGATAGAGGGACTCGAACCCACGACCTGCTGATTACAAATCAGCTGCTCTAGCCAACTGAGCTATATCGGCAATTTATCTAGTTCACTACAATAAAAGAACTCAATACTCCCCAAAAGAGGTCTGCAAATGTATTAAAGTTTTTTATAATACAAACGAAAATTAAAATAATTTTGATAAATACAACTGTACTTCTAGTAAATAGTCTATTTACCTTTCGATTTTAACACCTGTTTTCTTAATGCTTGTACGCTTAAGTCAACTGATTCTTCAAAAGTATCACATTGTTTTTTTGCAAAATACTCGCCTTTGGAGGAATGTATGCGAATTTCTGTGATTTTATTATCAGGAGATTCGGGTTTATCAATTTTTAAAAAGACATTTGTCTTTATTACACTATCATCCAATAATGATAATTTTTCTACTTTCTTATTTACAAAGTCTACTAAGTCTCCGTCGGGAGTAAAATGAATGGACTGAATTTCTATTTTCATAATTGATAATTTTATGCTCTAGGATGAGCTTGTTTATATATTGTTTTTAACCTATCTATTGTATTATGAGTATACACCTGAGTTGCACTCAAATTTGCATGACCCAAAATTTCTTTTATTGCATTTATATCGGCTCCATTATTTAACATATGTGTAGCAAAAGTATGCCTCAAAACATGTGGACTTTTCTTCTCCAAACTAGAAACCATTGATAAATACTTATTTACAATATTGTACACTTTTTTAGAGGTTAATTTATTGCCCTCAAAGTTAACGAAAATGTAATTATTTATATTATTTATTTTAGAATAATTTTTTAATTTTTCTAATAAAAAAGAGGGTAAGGGAATAATTCTTTCCTTATTTCTTTTCCCTAAAACCTTAATCGTTGAGTTAATAAAGTCAATATCTGATAATTGTACAGAAAGTAATTCAGACAATCTCATACCTGTCATGTAAAAAACATCTATAATAAGTTTATCTCTTTCTCCTTCAAAAGTGTCAGGAAATTCAATTTCACCTAATAACTGATCCATTTTTAATTTTTCTACAAAAACAGGTAGCTTTTTAACATTCTTAGGGGAAATAATTTTCTGAGTAGGATTTTCAGAAATCACATCTTCCTGCATTAAATATTTAAATATACTTTTTAAGGTGGTTATTTTCCTATTTACAGATCTAGAGGAAATACCCGACTCTAGCAATGAGGATATCCAAGAACGAATAATAGAATGACTTACTTCTTGAATATCTTTAATTTCAAACTCTAATAAGATAAAAGATGAAAACTGGGTTAAATCCGTATTATAAGAGATCAAAGTGTGTTGAGAATATCTCTTTTCAAATTCTAAATATTGAAGAAAATTATTTTTATGCATAAAAAAAACCTTTTTACTAGTTACGAAATTACTAATAAAAAGGTTATGATTTTAATAAATTTTATTTTTATTCTGCTTCTCTTAGAATTTTAGCAGAATAAGCAGCTTTTTGTTTTTGAACTCTCATTCTTTGAGATTTTTTTATAAATTCTTTTCTCCCTCTAATTTCTTTTAGAGTTCCAGTTTTCATGAATTTCTTTTTAAATCTCTTTAAAGCTCTATCAATTACTTCTCCGTCTTTTACTGGTATAATTATCATTTCTTTGTTTTAAAATTGGTTTGCAAATATATAAAAGATTTTAATACAGCAAATATTTATTTAATTATTTGTTTCGAAATTACAAGTTTCTGTATTTCAGAGGTTCCCTCTCCAATAGTACAAAGTTTTGAATCTCTATAATATCTTTCCGCAGGAAAGTCTTTTGTATAACCATAACCACCAAGTACCTGCACTGCATCTGTAGAAACTTGAACTGCAACTTCTGAAGAATAATATTTCGCCATTGCTCCTTCAGTAGTCATCTTTTTACCTTCATTTTTTAGATTTGCAGCATTATAAATTAATAACTCTGACGCTTCAATCGTTGTAGCCATATCCGCTAATTTAAATGCAATAGCCTGAAATTGTGAAATCATTTTTCCGAATTGTTCTCTTTCTTTTGAATATTGAAGTGCAGTTTGATAAGCTCCTTTTGCAATTCCTAATCCTAATGCAGCAATCGAAATTCTACCTCCATCTAGAACTTTCATTGCCTGAACAAATCCATCTCCAACTTCACCTAAAATATTATCTTTATGTACTCTACAATTATCAAAAACAAGTTCAGCAGTTTCAGAAGCTCTCATTCCTAATTTATCCTCTTTCTTTCCTGAAGTAAATCCTGGAGTTCCTTTTTCTACAACAAAAGCTGTCATTCCATGCGAATCCCCTTTTCCTCCTGTTCGGACAATAACAACTGCAACATTCCCAGAAATAGCATGAGTAATAAAGTTTTTCGCTCCATTCAAAATCCAATAATCACCATCTTTTACGGCAGTAGTACTCATTCCTCCCGCATCCGAACCCGTATTGTGCTCGGTCAATCCCCAAGCTCCAATCCACTCAGCAGAAGCAAGTTTTGGTAACCATTTTTTCTTCTGATTTTCATTCGCAAATTGTAAAATATGACCTGTACACAAAGAATTATGAGCCGCCATTGAAAGACCAATAGAAGGATCTAAAATAGATAATTGCTCAATTGCCGTAACATATTCAGTATATGAAAATCCGGAACCACCATATTCTGAAGGAACTAATACTCCCATCAATCCTAACTCTCCTAGTTTTTTAAAAACCTCTACCGGGAAAATCTGATTATCATCCCACTCTCTCACATTTGGCGTAATTTCACTTTTACCAAAAGTTTTTATCATATCAGCAATCATTAGCTGATTCTCATTATAATTAAAATCCATATTAATAATCTGTTAAACTTATTATATTATTTGTGTATTTTTCTAACTCTTTTTTTCCATTTAAAAAATCTAAATTGACAACAAATGTAAATGCAGAAATAGTAGCATTTAACTGCAATACTAACTCAGCAGCGGCACAAGCTGTCCCACCCGTTGCTAATAAATCATCATGAACTAAAATATTCCAACCTTCACTCACATCCTGTTTATGGATTTCTACCTCAGCAGATCCATATTCCAAATTGTACTTGTATTTTATTGTTTCACCCGGAAGCTTTCCCACTTTTCTAATAGGAATAAATGGCACTTCCATTTTATTTGCAAGTAAAAATCCGAACAAAAACCCCCTGCTTTCTACCCCTACAATTGCATCTACTTCTATCCCATTTAACCTTTGAATAAAAGCATCAATAATTTCGTTTGTCAGATTAAAATCTAAGAGTAAAGGAGTAATATCCTTAAAACTAATTCCTTCTTTCGGGAAGTTGGGAATGGTTCGAATTACCTTGTCTAATTTCTCTTTAATCATGAATTTTTAAATAGGGTGCAATTTTACGAAATAATTGAGAGTCAATTAGTACAATTTTCTGAATATCTGTTATCTCTTTAAAATTTCCGTGTTGAGACCTGTAATTCACAATAGAATTCGCTTGTTTATAATTTAAATATGGATGATTCCACAAAGCTTTTACTTCTGTAGCATTTAAATTTATTTTCTGGACTTTTGTTGAGTCTATATAAGTTTGTCTAGAAAACATCTTTATATTAAGCTTGTCCAATCCCCATATTTCAGAAAACTGACTATAAGAAAAAAATCCTCCTAAATCATTTCTATATTTAATGATTTGTTTTGCATAAAAAGGACCAATACCACTTATTGAAATTAACCCAATACTGTCTGCAGAATTTAAATCTACCATTATTAGTACATTATTCTTCTTTTTTATTTCTTCTTTCTTAAATTCTTTTTTAGAAGAAATTTCTTTTTTAGGAAAAGTAATAAAATCTGAAACCTTATTAATGAACTCTTCAGAAATAGCAAAACACTTTTTCAAATCCTCCTTATTATAAAATACCACTCCACTTTTTTGATAATTCCTAAAAATAGAAAGTTGTTTCTGTGAAAGTCCTAATAGGACCCATCCCTTATCATCTAAAGTATTTGGATTAAAGGAAAACAAAGAATCCTTTTTATTTTCATCTAATTTCTCTTCTACAACAGGGATTAAACTCTCAAATTCAGAAAAATCTGTTTCTGTTTTCTCTTGAAATAAGTGCATACTATTATAGTATACAATAGTAATCATCAGAATAAAAGAAAGGAGCAAAATACCATTTCGCTCCTTCTTATTAAATTCAAAATAATTTTTGAAACTCACTATTTATATTTTTTAATTTTTCCTGATTTTAATCTTGCAAAATAAGAATCTAAATCTGACCTCACCTCTTTAGAAAGGAATAATAACCCTAAAATATTAGGAAATGCCATAGCTAGAATCATCATGTCTGAGAAATCTAAAACAGCACCTAAGCTAACAGAAGAACCAATTACAATAAATATTAAGAATATTATTTTATAAGAAAATTCTGAAAACTTACTTTTCCCAAATAAATATTCCCAGGACTTAAGACCGTAGTACGACCAAGAAACCATAGTAGAAAAAGCAAATAAGAAAATAGCCAAAACTAATAAATACGGAAACCATGAAATAACTGAACCGAATGCAGAAGATGTTAATTGTACGCCACCTAATCCACCAGTATCCACATGATGACCAGTAATAATAATAACTAAAGCAGTCATAGTACAAATAACCACTGTATCAATTAACGGTTCTAATAAAGAAACAATCCCTTCCGAAACAGGCTCACTTGTTTTTGCAGCAGCATGAGCAATAGAAGCAGATCCAACCCCCGCTTCATTTGAAAAAGCAGCTCTTCTGAACCCCTGAATCAAGACTCCAATCACCCCACCTAATGCAGCATCCGAATTAAAGGCACCATCAAAAATTAATGCAAAAACAGTACCAATCTGACCGAAATTTGCGAATATAACTACTAAAGCTGCTCCAACATATAACACTGCCATAAAAGGAACAATTTTATCTGTAACATTTGCAATACTTTTAATACCTCCAATAATAACCGCTCCTACTAAAATTGCTAAAACAACTCCAAACAAAGGACCGTTATCTGCCATCATTGGAAATTGAGCTCCTAAAATTTCGTAAGCTTGATTTGCCTGAAACATATTACCACCACCAAAAGAACCTCCAATACAAAGTATTGCAAATAAAACGGCCAATACTTTTCCTAATCCTCCTGCATTATATTTAGCCAAACCATCTCTCAGGTAATACATAGGACCTCCTGAAACCTCTCCGTTTTCATCTACTTTCCTATATTTAACTCCTAAAGTACATTCCACAAACTTAGAGGACATACCTAATAAACCAGCAATAATCATCCAAAAAGTAGCTCCCGGACCACCTACAGCAATTGCAATAGCCACCCCTGCAATATTCCCTAAACCAACCGTAGCAGAAAGTGCAGTAGTTAAAGCTTGAAAGTGTGAAACCTCTCCTTTATCATTCGGATCATCATAATCTCCCTTAACTAAAGATATAGCATGTTTAAAACCTCTAATATTTATAAATTTCATTCGAATTGTAAAGAAGATAGCTCCTAAAACTAACCATACTACAACAATTGGTATTTTAGTCGTTTTATTTGTTCCATTTGCATTTTTCAAAATTTCTCCAGAAGAATCTCTGATTATATTATCATATAAACCCAAAGAATAAAATGGATCCCAAAAAATTATTTTATCCAGAAAACTTACAACTGGTATAAAAGCATTATTTATATCTTCTTGAAATGACTCTGTTTCAACAATATACTTCTTTTCTGTCTTCAGTCCATTAGCATCTGTAATAGTTACAGAATATTCAACACCCTCAGTTAGTTTTTCTGCAAAATGAGAAGTTAAAGGAGTAGAAGAATTAGACCAAAAATATTCATAAGGAACTTCTCCTCCTGAAACAGTAAGAGATATTTTCCCATCATTAATATCCTCTGATAAATTTGTAATTTTTTCCTTAACATCAAACTGAGAAAAAGTAGAAGTTAGAAAAGAAAAAGTAGTAATAAATAGTAGTAGTAGTTTTTTACTCATTTTATAGTTTTTAATTGTTTAGTTGTTTATCTATTATTGTTAAACACTCCTTAAAAGAGTGAGGGTGGTATCCTAATTCTTTAGTTGCTTTATCTAAAATAAATCCTGTTTTTGGTGGTCTTCCTGCAGTTTGATTTAAAGTTACGGTAGAAATTCTATTCATGTTTTCAGTTGAATAATTGTAATATTTTGCAATTCTTTCTACAATTTCAAAAATACTCATTATATCTTTTCCAGATGCATTATATATTCCATATTTTTTTTTCTGAAAAGATAGAATACAAGCATCCGCCAAATCTTCTGCTAAAGTTGGTGCGCGAAATTGATCATCAATTATATTTAAAGGTTCTCCTTTTTCTAAAGCGCCTTTTGCCCACAATACAATATTTCCTTTACTCAAGTTTTCGGCAACACCAAAAACTATTATTGTCCTTAATATAGTCCATCTACAAGTAGATTCTAACAAAATAGTTTCTGATTTTAATTTAGAAAGTCCGTAATAAGACAAAGGATTTGGAACCGCCTCTTCTGTATAAGGGCCACTTTCTCCATCAAAAATAAAGTCTGTTGAAATATGGATTAGATGACAATTAATTTTGATAGCACAATCAGAAAGGTATTTTACTGCATCTACATTGAGAGCATCACATTCTTGTTTTTTATCTTCACAAGCATCTACATTTGTCATAGCTGCAGTATTGATAATTACATTTGGTTTTTCAGATGAAATAATTTCTTCTACCTCTTTCCTGTTCGTAATGTCTAAAGAAATATATTTATACCCTTCCTTTTCAGAAACTCTATTTCCACCTATAGAGGTAGCTATTAATTCTACTGAACTATCTATTCTTAATTTATGTAAAAGTTTCTGACCTAACAGACCATTGCTTCCTGTAATTAATATTTTCATTAATAATATTTTGGCTTTAATAAATAAAGAGAGAAATAAATTAGAAAAGTAATTCCATAAAAGAATGACCCAAGGACAAACAAAATTCGAATACCTCCAACATCTAAATCTAATCTACTTGACAACCAAGAACAAACACCTAGAAATTGTTTCTTTTTCATTATATATTCAATGCTTTATTGAGTTCTATATTCTTTTCTACTTCTTTGTTCATGTGATAATATTTATAAATCGAAAACACTTTTTCTTCTGTACTTAAAATGGTTTCGAATCTTTAGAATAAAAACCATAATTAAATAAATATAAATAGTAAAATGAGCTGCAAATGCTCCATAAATAAAAAACAGGCGAATAAAAGAAGATTTAACACCTAGTTTAGACCCCCACCAAGAACTAACTCCAAAAAAGTGTTTTTCAAATAAGATTTTAAATAATTTCATTATGTTTTAAAAGATGAATTCCAATACCGCAATTTAGACATTTTTTTTGAGAACAATACTCATTATAAAGTTGAATTAAGGACTGACTTTTAGCAGCCGAATCTATCTGGATCGGAAAGTGATAAAACTTAGAAACCACTTTGTTTTTTTCTGATTTTAAGGACTCTAACAATTCAACTGAAAAGTTAGAAAAATCAGTATGTACTTTTCCGTATTGATAAAAAAGAGGAACAATTGCATTAATAATAATTATCTCTATTGTAGATTTTCCTAGTTTTTTCTTTTTAAAAACAGATTCCTTATCTAATATATAATGTGTGTCCCAATATTTTTCTAACTCCAAATCAAAAAGTTTTCTAATCTCTTTTGCCGATTTCAAATTTTTTATTTTAGAAAATAAACTTTCATTATTAAAAAATAAAGCCGACAATTGAGCCAAACGAATTGTAGGGAAATTTGCAGGGCGTAAACGGAGAAATTTCCAACTTTCCTTTTTCACCTCTTCCAATTTATATTTGTACTTCAGATAGTCATACTCTTTTTTCAAATTTATGGAATACTCATCATTGGCAGAATTTAAAAAACCAGCAACACCAAAAAATAAAGAATTCAGTTGCTCCAAATTATTTTTATGTTTTCTTATTACAGAATAGGGTAAATTTTCAGAAAGCATTTCCATTGGAATTGTATTTATTTTTAATCCAAACGATTCTAGAATTAAATCATACAAAGCAGATTCCCAATCATTTTTTGTTTTATCCAACATCTGTTTCACTATTTCCGATTTCATTTCCAACCTCTCTTCCAACACTTTTTCCATCTGAGTATAAATAAGAAATTTATCCACCTCTTTTATTTGAGAATGACAAATAGGATAATCTTCCCTTTTCATTAATTTTTGATAGTTATCTTTTATATTTTCAAAAATAATACCTTTCATTTCTAAAGTAGGAATCTGTCTGTTTTTGGAAGTAGATACAGAGAAAGTATTCTTTAATACCACATGCAAAATTACATTATCATAAGACGCCTCCAAAAAGTGTTTGTGAGCATTCCAATCTGAAGAATTAATATGAATTTCAATATTTCCTACCCAACGAATAGTTCCAATTGTAATTTCAGAATTAAAAAAGTCAGGACCTGAATTTGTGTTTCTCTCTCCTACTTTATGAATAATTATTTTTTCTCCCTCAGAAGTCTTTAAACTACTAGAATCAAACAAGGAGTTTTCCCATATATATTGTAAAAAATATTCTTTCATATAAATTTTAAAAATATAAAAAGTATCTTTGAATCTGAAAAAATAAACTATGTTTTTTATTGTCTCTAAAATATTGGCCTTTTTGATAAAACCTACTTTCTGGATTTTATCACTACTTATTGCGTCCTTATTTTTCAAAAAGAAAAGAAAAATACTCCTTATAATATCTGTTTGTTCTTTCTGGTTTTTTGGGAATGCATTTATTGTAGATTTAGCCTACAAAACTTGGGAAGAAGATGTAATTTCTGTTTCAGAAGTAAAAGAAACATACGATTACGGAATAGTTTTGGGAGGGTTTTCAGGATATGATGAAACTAAAAAAATAATAGAATTTAACGATAGTGGAGACAGATTGTTTTATGCCGTACAACTGTATAATTTAGGGAAAATAGAAAAAATATTAGTGAGCGGTGGTAATGGTCAATTGATAAATGAAGGATATATGGAAGCCAATTGGTCGAAAGATTTTTTATTAGATTGTGGAATCCCTGAACAAGACATTCTGACTGAAGGTAAATCGAGAAACACTTGGGAAAATGCTAAGTATACATCTGAAACTCTAGAAAATAAAGGGAATATAAAACTACTGCTTATCACCTCTGCATGGCACATGAAAAGAGCCTCTTATTGTTTTACAAATAATTATATTTCTGTAGACAAGTTCTCTACAGACTACACTCCACAAAATATTAAATTCGATTTAGAATATATTTTACTACCAAATTCTACTTCTTATGAAAGATGGGAAACCTTAATTAAAGAATGGGTAGGCTACTGTGTGTACCGAATTCGGTATTAAATACCATTTTCAGATAAAAGAATATCCATTTTATGTTGTAGTTTTTCTGATTCCTCTCTTGCTTTTTCGGCAAAATCAATGTCAGAAGAAGCATAAATAATTCCTCTAGAAGAATTTACTAGAATCCCACAATCTTCATTCATACCATATTTCGCTACATCTTGTACATTTCCTCCTTGCGCACCAACGCCAGGAACCAATAAAAAATGATTCGGAATAATTTTTCTGATTTCCGCAAGCTGTTCTACTCTTGTGGCACCAACAACATACATCATGTTTTTTTCAGTACCCCATTGTTTTGAAGTTTCTAAAACTTGCTCAAATAATTGTTTGCCGTTTTTATCTTCAGTTTTCTGAAAATCCAAACCTCCTTTATTAGAAGTAAGTGCTAAAACAATAGCCCATTTATCTTCAAATTCTAAAAATGGAGTCACAGAATCCGAACCCATATAAGGAGCTATTGTAACAGAATCAAAATTCATATTCTCAAAAAAAGCACGAGCATACATATTAGATGTATTACCGATATCGCCTCTTTTAGCATCTGCAATAGTAAAAATATCCTTTGGAATATAATCTAAAGTTTTTTGTAAAGAATTCCAACCATTTACTCCCATACTTTCATAAAAAGCAATATTGGGTTTATAAGCTACACACAAATCCTTAGTAGCATCAATAATTTGTTTATTGAACTCAAAAACAGGGTCCTCTAACTCTAATAAATGGCTTGGTATTTTTTTAATATCAGTATCTAAACCTATACACAGAAAGGATCGTTTTGATTTTATTTGACGTACAAGCTCTTCTCTATTCATTTATTTGGATTTTCTTTTCCACACTTCCATCATCAAAAATATAAAAAAGAATTTGGTTTAATTCCTTCTTAACTTTTCTTCCTAAAACATCTACAATATTTAATATTTTTTTAGGGACATTATTAATCTCGTCTATTGAAGTTGGATTTAAATCAATTGGTTGTTGCTGAGTGACGCAATGCACCATCCCTCCCCAATCAAATAGATTTCTACTATCAATTCCATAAACTATTCTATTTGGATATTGAGACTGAATAATATTAAGCGCTATAGAGTCATTTGGATCATTATAAATTGGAACTAAAACCACAGAGTTTGCAATATAATAATTTGCATAACTACCTTTAAAATTCAGACTAGACCCCCATGTAGTAACCACATCATTAACTGTAAGTGGTAATGTAATTATAGAATATGGATTTCCAAATTTATCAGTAGCATTTTTTAATGTTTGAATATCTTGAGAGGATAACCCCCAGTAACTCAAATCGGAAGAATCTAGAGTAATTATTGTTGTAGAATCTATAAATTTCGCAAAACCATCAATATGCATATCAGTTACATCTTGCATTCCTCCAAACTGACCATCTAACCAAATGAAATGTGTTAAGCCTAAATAAGTTGTTAAATAATCTTCAATCTGAGATTCTGATAGGTTAGGGTTTCTATCAGCTCCAGTAATTGAACTTCTAGTCATCATAACACTTCCATGACCATCAATTTCAATAGCACCTCCTTCTAAAACCATATCACTTAAATCTACTACAGGAAGATTTAAATCGGCAGCTAGTAATGTTGGAATATCATCACACAAGGAATAAGGAGCGTCTCCACCCCAACCATTAAAACCAAAATCTAAAATAGTTAAATCATGATTTGCATCATATACAAATATAGGACCATTATCCCTCACCCAATAATCATCATTTTCGTGAATATAAAAACTAACATTTTTTAAAGGAATATTTTCATCAACTAATACCTGTTCTACTCTAGACCTCTCAAGAAGATCATACACTATGATATAAACTTTTTCCGTAGATTCTAATGATCTTGTCATTTCAATAAAAGCAGGCTCATTATCTACAATATGATAAGGGGGAAATGTATTATTATGAGGCCACTGCAACCAGGTACTTTTGTGTTGCAAATCCTCTCCAGGCATAGTATATTGTATTGTTTGAGCATTTAATAACACAGTTAAAAACATCAATATAAACAATAACTTTTTCATAATTTCAACTTTCTGAAGTAGTACCTTCTTTTAATTTCTCTGCATTTTCTGCAATTTGTAATTCATCAATAAACTCCTGAATATCACCTCCCATAGTAGCTTGTAAATTATATTTTGTAAGTCCTATTCTATGTTCAGTAACTCTTCCTTGCGGATAATTATAAGTTCTAATTTTTGCAGATCTATCTCCAGAAGAAACCATGGTTTTCCTGTGTTTTGCATCTTCCTCTAATTTTTTCTGCAACTCAATTTCGTAAATCCTGGAACGCAAAACTTTTAGGGCTTTATCGTAATTTTTAAGTTGAGATTTTTGGTCTTGACACTGTGCAACAACTCCCGTAGGAATATGCGTTAAACGAACAGCAGAATAAGTTGTATTTACCGACTGACCACCAGGACCAGAAGAACAATACGTATCTTTCCGAATGTCTGAAGGTAGTAATTCAATATCAAATTCTTCCGCTTCTGGAAGTACAATAACTGTAGATGCTGAAGTATGAACTCTACCTTGCGTTTCCGTTTGTGGAACTCTTTGAACCCTGTGCACTCCCGACTCAAATTTTAATTGACCGTAAACATCATCCCCATTTACATTAAAAATTATCTCTTTGTACCCTCCTGAAGTTCCTTCTGCAATATCTACAATTTCAATAGACCATCCTTTTGAAGAAGCAAATGCAGTGTACATTCTGTATAAATCTCCTGCAAAAATACTTGCTTCATCCCCTCCAGCACCTGCTCTAATTTCCATTACAGCATTTTTAGCGTCTTCTGGTTCTTTAGGAATTAATAATACCTTAATTTCTTCATCCATTTCTTCCTTTCTAGGAAGTAAATCATCTAATTCCATTTTCGCCATTTCTCTCATCTCTTCATCAGATTCTTCTTTCAGGATTTCTTTTGATGAGTTTATATTTGAAATAACATTTTCATATTCGTTATACGCATCCACAATAGGAGACAAATCTTTATATTCTTTACTTAACTGAACATAAAGCTTCATATCACTCATAGCATCTGGAGAAGAAATTAATCTTTCCACCTCAAAATACCTATCTGCAATTGCTTTTAATTTATCTAACATATTTTAATTATAAATAAACTCACCAAATTTACTTCTTATAGTAAGTTTTTTTGTTTCACTTTCTTCTACTCTACCAATAATTTTAGCATCTACATTATAAGATTTTGAAATAGAAATTATATCCTCTGCAATTTCTGGAGAAACATACAACTCCATTCTATGTCCCATATTAAATACTTTATACATCTCTTTCCAATCTGTATCCGATTCTTCCTGAATCATTTTAAAAAGAGGAGGTAGTTCAAATAGATTATCTTTTATAACATGAACATCATTCACAAAATGCAACACTTTAGTTTGCGCTCCTCCACTACAATGAACCATTCCATTAATATCATTCCTATATTTATCTAAGATCTCTTTAATAATAGGAGCGTAAGTTCTAGTAGGAGAAAGAACTAGTTTCCCTGCATTTAACTCAGACCCTTCAATAGAATCTGTGAGTTTTTTAGTTCCTGAATACACTAAGTCCTCTGGTACAGATGGATCAAAACTTTCTGGAAATTTTTCAGATAGCACTTTTGAAAAAACATCATGACGAGCAGAAGTTAATCCATTACTTCCCATCCCTCCATTATACTCTGTTTCGTAAGTAGATTTACCTGATGAAGAAAGTCCAACTATTACATTTCCTCCTTTTATATTATCATTATCAATTACATCCGTTCTTTTCATACGAGCAACAACAGTTGAATCCACTATAATGGTCCTGACTAAATCACCTACATCTGCAGTTTCACCTCCAGTAGAAATAATATTAACTCCATATTTCTTATATTCAGAAAGTAATTCTTCCGTTCCGTTTATTATCTCCGACAGAACATCTCCATTAATCACGTTTTTATTTCTACCAATCGTAGAAGACAACATGATATTTTCTGTAGCTCCCACACACAGTAAAACATCAACATTCCTG
>Ga0206679_10001607_pt1 | contig 18595 bp, 16 predicted proteins | sample M110012015metaG_FD_155464 | JGI IMG/M metagenome (GOLD analysis project Ga0206679, IMG submission 155464) | Ammonia-oxidizing marine archaeal communities from Monterey Bay, California, United States - M1 100m 12015 | ecosystem: Environmental > Aquatic > Marine > Intertidal zone | place: USA... | reverse complement strand
TCGTAGTCTTTACGATTGTATGCAATACCACCGCCGGTACCCCCTAATGTAAATGCTGGGCGAATAATTGCGGGTAATCCAATTTCAGGCAAGGCATCAATTGCCAACCTTACACCAGCGGCTATATCACTAGAACCGCTTTTGCTCGTAGGGGCGGTAATAATGGCGGCCTTTGGGTTTTCAAGTTTTAGTCGATCCATTGCTTCGCGAAATAACTTTCGGTCTTCAGCCATTTCGATAGATTTACGTGTAGCCCCAATTAACTCAATATTATATTTTTTTAGAATCCCAAGATCATCCAAAGCTAGCGATGTATTAAGAGCAGTTTGACCACCCATAGTTGGTAGTAATGCATCTGGTCTTTCTATTTCAATAATTTTCGTGACCACTTCTGGTGTGATGGGCTCAATGTATGTTGCATCAGCCATATCGGGGTCGGTCATAATTGTAGCCGGATTAGAATTAACTAAAATTATTTTGTAACCTTCTTCTCTTAATGCTTTGCACGCCTGAGCGCCTGAATAATCAAATTCGCAAGCTTGACCAATTATAATAGGACCAGCCCCTATAATCATGATTTTTTTTATATCGGTACGTTTGGGCATAAATAAATCCGACTTAACTATTAATATTTTCGGTTTGTCTTACACAAATTATTTTTTCTTATAGCTATCGTATGTTTGGGTGCAAGTTATTTTAGATTAATCTTGTTGATTGGTAATATTTATTTTAAAGAAAAATTCTCGTTATTTTAAACACACCTGTAATAGTCGATTTATTTATTTGTGGCGGTTCTCTTGACTTCTTAAGTCAACCAAGGTGTACCAACTTTTAATATTAAATTTATGGGATTGTTTTTATGCATATCTATCGCAGCCATACATGCGCAGACCTTAATTCTTCTAATGTGGGTGAAAATATTCGTCTATCAGGTTGGGTTCACAGAGTACGTGATCATGGGGGTATTCTATTTATCGATTTGCGTGATCATTACGGAATGACTCAGATTTTGGCAGATCCAGATAGCCCAGTATTTAATGTTGTGGAAACACTGCGGTCAGAGTGGGTTATTCGAATTGATGGAAATGTAATGGCTAGGGAAACCAGTCTCATAAATTCAAAATTACCGACTGGAGAGATCGAGGTCTTTATTAAAAATATTGAGGTTTTAAGTGCCTCTGAGGATTTACCTCTGCCAGTTTTTGGTGACTTAGATTATCCTGAGGAAACTCGCTTAAAGTATAGATTTTTGGATTTGAGAAGAGAAAAGCTGCATAGCAACATGATATTGAGATCTAATGTAGTGAAGTCAATTAGGGTTCGTATGAATGATCTAGGATTTAATGAATTTCAAACACCCATTATAACAGCGAGTAGTCCAGAAGGTGCTAGAGATTTTTTGGTGCCATCACGGATTAACCCTGGTAAGTTTTATGCACTTCCACAAGCACCTCAACAATTTAAACAATTAATTATGGTGGCAGGGTTTGACAAATATTTTCAAATTGCCCCTTGTTTTAGAGATGAAGACCCCAGAGCTGATAGATCTCCAACAGATTTTTATCAATTGGATATGGAAATGTCGTTTGTTGAACAGCAAGATATTTTTGACACTATTGAGCCAGTGTTAAAGGGTGTAATGCAAGAATTTGGCTCAGGGAGGTCTGTTAATCAAAATTGGCCTCAAATTTCATATAAAGACTCATTATTATGGTATGGTTGTGATAAGCCTGACTTACGAAATCCAATAAAAATGCAAATAGTTAGCAAACATTTTAAGGGCTCAGGTTTTAAGATCTTCGCAAGTTTGTTAGAGAACGAAGGAACTGAAATTCGAGCAATTCCCGCCCCTACCGGCGGGTCGAGAAAATTTTGTGACCGAATGAATGCTTTTGCTCAAAAAGAAGGACTACCCGGCATGGGGTATATCTTTTGGAGATCTGGAGATGATGGGCTAGAAGCGGCCGGACCTTTAGCAAAAAATATTGGGCCAGAACAAACTGAAGAGATTAGAATCCAATTAAATTTAAATGAGGGAGATGCTGCATTTTTTCTTGGTGGCAAAGCTTCAACCTTTGAAGGAGTTGCAGCACGGGCAAGAAATGAAATTGGTTTAGAGCTTGGTTTAACAAAAGAAAATTCATTTGAATTTTGTTGGATTGTAGACTTTCCAATGTTTGAAAGAGATGAAGAAAGTGGTAAATTAGATTTTAGTCATAACCCGTTTTCGATGCCACAAGGTGGTTTAGTAGCCCTTAATGATCAGGACCCAACGGCTATCTTGGGTTATCAATATGATTTGGCATGTAATGGTTATGAATTGATCTCCGGAGCCATAAGAAATCATCAACCAGATATTATGTATAAAGCTTTTGAAATAGCTGGATACTCAAAAGAAGACGTTAATGAGCGATTTGGGGGAATGGTCAAAGCTTTTACCTATGGTGCTCCACCTCATGGTGGTTGCGCAACTGGAATAGACAGGCTTGTTATGCTTCTTGCTGATGAAACGTCTATTCGAGAAGTAATAATGTTTCCAATGAACCAAAAAGCTGAAGATCTGATGTTGGGTGGCCCTTCTAAGCCAACAAACGAACAATTGAGAGAACTAGGTTTGCGGATTGTTACTCAAGAATGATTAATTATTAATTATTACGCTCTTAAAACGCCTTACGTGCATTTAACGCAGCTGAAATAGTGCCGTCATCAAGATAATCTAGTTCCCCTCCTATCGGTACGCCCTGCGCAAGTGATGTTATTTGTATTTGATCATTGTGTATTTCATCAGCAATATAGTGGGCGGTTGTTTGTCCATCTATTGTTGAATTCAATGCGAGTATAACTTCATTAATATTTTCAGTATTTAATCGATATTTTAACCTTTTCATACCTAGATCTTCTGGACCAACTCCATCTAAAGCGGAAAGTACACCTCCTAAGACATGATATTGTCCTTTAAACCGTCTAGACCTTTCCATCGCCCAAAGGTCTGCAATTCCTTCGACAATACAAATTTGTCCATTACTTCTTTTTGCGTCAGAACAAATTTCACAAAGTTCCGCCGCACCTATATTCCCACAATTTATGCATTCACGAACATTTATTGATACATTTGTTAAGGCATCGGTTAAAGGGTTAAGTAAAACAGATTTCTTACGAATTAAGTGCAAAACTGCTCTCCTTGCTGAACGTGGGCCAAGCCCAGGGAGTTTTGCCATTAAAGATATTAATCTTTCAATTTCATTACCTTCAGTTGATTTCATGTCAAAATGGTAACTTCATACCTGGTGGAAGGTTTAAACCTTCTGTCAGTTTTGATAATTCCTTTTGCTTTGCCTCTTGTCCTTTAGCTAGAGCATCATTCAATGCGGCGATAATAAGGTCTTCAACAACTTCTTTTTCAGACGCGACAAGGATAGTTGGATCAATATCTAATGATTTTATTTCCCCTTTTGCGGTAGCACTTATTTTAACCAAACCTGCTCCAGCCTCACCATGCACTTCTACTTGCTCCAACTCATCTTGGATTTGCGCCATTTTACTTTGCATTTCTTGTGCTTTCTTCATCATTTTGGCCATGTCTCCTAAGCCACCCAAACCTTTTAACATCCATCTCTCCTATTTTAAATTCCTATATTATATGAAAGCGTTAAATCCCTAATTATCTTCTTCAAAAGGATCCCATGCTTCTTCTTGAGATACTAACATTTCATCGCTGTCTGAATTTTCTAGCGGTAATTTTTGTATGTGCACTTCGTGTATATTAGAGCCGGGGAAATTTTCCATGACTGATTTCACCATGGGGTGTTCCATAACCTCTAAATGAAGACTTTGTTTATTTGCATTACGTTTTTCTGCTATTGTAGGTCCACCACCTTCATTAACAATTGTAATACCCCAATTTTTCCCAGTCCAAGATTTTAGTTTTTTTGCTAAACGAGAGGGGAGATCAGTGCTTGCTTCTTGTGTTAACTGAAATTCAATTCTACCTGGTTGATATTTTACTAATTTAAGGTAATTTTCTGTTTCAACCAATAACTTCATATCGCGATTAAACCGAATAAGTGAGATCACATCCTCAAATGTTTTGAACTGCTGTAGTGGATCTTCAATTATCTCCTCTACTTTGGCAATTGTAACTCCACTTTTAGAACTAACTATTGATGATGTAACGGTGCTTTTAATATCATTCTTTTTTTTTACATCGTCGACTTGCGCGTTAGAATAATTTTGCTTTTCTAATTTTCGTATTAATTCGTCAGGACTAGGTAACTCTGATACGTGAGTTAAACGTATTATGGCCATTTCAGCAGCCATCATAGAATTGGGGGCAAAAGATATTTCTTCAAGGACTTTCAATATCATTTGCCACATCCTCGTTAGAGATCGCATAGATAGTTGAGTGGAAAATTTTAAACCTCTATCACGCTCATCCGTTGTTACGGTAGGATCTTGTGAGGTATTTGGTGAAATTTTCACAACAGATATCCAGTGGGTAACCTCCGCTAAATCTTTAAGTATAACTATTGGGTCTGCGCCCGCTGCATATTGATCAGACAATTCATTTAACGCAGATAAAGCATTCCCCTCCATAATTAGTGAAAATAAATCTAATATTCTTGATCGATCAGCTAACCCAATCATTTCACGTACCTGCTCGGCAGAGGTTTCTTCAGCCCCGTGGGCAATTGCTTGATCCATCATTGACATAGCATCGCGTACAGATCCTTCGGAAGCTCGCACGATTATAGATATAGCAGCTTCTGAAATCTTTACCTGCTCTCTATTTGCAATAGATTTTAAATGGGTGATTAGAACTTCTGGTTCAACTCTTTTTAGATCAAAACGCTGACACCTTGATAAGACGGTAATAGGCACCTTTCTAATTTCTGTTGTAGCAAAAATAAATTTGACGTGTAATGGCGGTTCTTCCAAAGTTTTTAATAGCGCATTAAATGCGCTGGTGGATAACATGTGCACTTCGTCAATTATATAAATTTTATAACGAGCAGATGTGGTACTATAATGTACCGAGTCAATAATTTCTCTTATATCTCCAACGCCTGTTTGAGATGCTGCATCCATCTCTATTACATCGACATGACGACCTTCAATTATCGCTGTGCAATTTTCACACTTTCCACAAGGATCTGTTGTCGGCTTTCCAGCGCCGTCAATTCCAATGCAATTTAAACCTTTTGCAATGATTCTTGCTGTCGTTGTCTTACCTGTTCCACGAATTCCAGTTAAAATAAAGGAATGTGCGATCCGATCTGCAGCAAAGGCATTTTTAAGAATTCTAACCATGGTATCTTGCCCACGCAACTCAGCAAAGCTTTCTGGTCTATATTTTCTTGCTAAGACTTTGTATGGGTTTTTTCTCTCAGACATTCATTGACTTTCTAGGTTCCCAATTAACAATCTACCATGCCTATAAATTAGCTAAAAGGTAAGACCTAAAGAACATTTTCAAATAATCAAAAGCTTTTGCTAATTAAAGGTTTCTTAGTGAGAGGCTGGACAACGACCTAAACGATACTCGTTGCGGCTGCTTCCTTCCGGATCTGACCGGGTTGGCGAGGCGTTCACCCGCGCCAACCTCTCAAATAACACATAATATGAAGTTAAAAATTTTTCAAGGTATCTAAATTGCCTTTATAATGATCATATGTCAATGAAAGAAAAACGGAAAAAAAATGCGCAATAAGAAATTTGTAACTTTTGGTGAATCCTTTTTGGATCGATTGGGAAATACCCGATCTGATCAAATAAAAATAAATGAATATCGAAAATACAACTCAGCTAGATATTTGCTTTATTGGCGTGGAAAGTTGCCAGTTACATCTGATAAGCGTGATCGATTATGTTGGTTAAATAAGGATCATCAATTGGTTTTGGATTATGATGAAAACCCAATTTTTTTAGGGTTAGACAGCAAAACACCCATTTTCTCAATTAATATTTCTAATTGGATGCCGGATAATTATGATCCTGAAGCGGCAAAAACATTTTTTGATCAAAATATTTATAACCATCCTGCTATGTCAAAAGAATCTTACTTTGCAGAGTTACGAGGGTTTATGAATAATATTTCAGCGAAAGAAGCAGAAATTTCAGTTGTTGCGCGTGGTATGCATTCTTGGCACGGGAGCAATGCTTTTTGCCCAAAATGTGGTAATACTAGTGTCCCAGTGCATTCTGGTTGGCAACGAAATTGCATTCATTGCAAAACTTCTCATTTTCCTCGAACTGATCCAGTGGTAATAATGTTAGTAACGAATGGTAATAATATTTTGCTTGGTCGTAGTCCCGGATGGCCGGAACGAATGTACTCTTGTTTGGCTGGATTTATGGAGCCTGGTGAAACTATAGAAGGGGCTGTGAAAAGAGAGGTTTTTGAAGAAACTTCTGTTAAAGTTGGAGAAGTAAAGTATTTGACAAGTCAGCCATGGCCTTTTCCCTCTTCTTTAATGATTGGATGTATTGCCGTGGCAACTTCAAGAAAAATATTAGTTGATCCAAAGGAAATTGAAAATGCCATATGGGTTAGTAGAGAGGAAATGTTAGAAGTTTTTTCTGGAAACAGTCAATTTATGTATCCAGCTAGAAAAGGTTCTATTGCCCATTTTATGATAAAAAAATGGACGATGGGTGATATACAATAAGTTACATCGTTGCATAAACTGTTAAGGCATTTCAGTATTGGCAGAGAAGCTACCAAGCATTTTTATGTAAGTGCTGTAATACGATAATTCTTCTAAAGCTAATTTTACATTTTTATCATCCGGATGACCTTCTATTTCAACAAAAAATTGTGTTGCCGTAAATGACCCATCAAGCATATAACTTTCTAATCGAACCATGTTTATGCCATTTGTAGCGAAACCTCCCATCGCTTTGTATAATGCGGCCGGAATGTTTTTCACTTGAAAAACAAAGCAGGTTTTTATTTTTTTACCCTGTTCAAACTGTTTTTTTGGTTCTCTAGACATTATTACAAAACGGGTCGCGTTATGACTATTATCTTCAATTTCTTCTTTTAGTGTTTCCAATCCGTATATTTTACCAGCCAATTTTGTTCCCAAAGCTGCAACAGATGGGTCTTTTAATTGGGAAACATGCATAGCTGCCCCTGCTGTATCTCCCCAAGATACAGCCTCTAAGTTATATTTTTTCAGGAACTTTTGGCATTGGCCTAATAATACTGTATGGCTTTTAGCCACATTTATATTTGTCAACGTAGCGCCTGGAACCACAAGAAGATTAATTTTTACTCTTACAAATTCTTCACCAACAATATGAAGTTTGGATTCTGGTAAAAGGCGATGCATATCTGGGACACGGCCATAGGTCGAGTTTTCTACTGGTAACATTGCTAGATGCGTTTTACCACTTCTGACAGCCTCAATAGCATCTTCAAAAGTTTTACATGGGACCGCTTCCATATCTGGTTTAGATTGATTACAAGCTTGGTGTGAATAGGCGCCAAGTTCACCTTGAAATGCGATTTTTCTAATAGTCGTCATAAGTTTGATCCAATTTGGTCTAAGGGCGTTTAGTCGCGGCTTGTACACCTTGCATAGCCTGTTGGGAAGACGTTAGAAGAACTATAGGGAAAATCTTTTAGATTATCGCTATAATAGGGAGCGTAAATTAGATGTTTGATACGATGACGCTGACCAAAATTGTTGCCGCATTCTGTGGTTCTTTATTGGTTTTTTTATTCGCATTATGGTTGGCTGAGAGCCTATATCATGTTGGAGGTGATAGTCACGGGGGACATAACGAAGCGGCTTATGTAATTGAAGATGATACTGAAATAGTTGAAGATGATACTGAGATAGTTGAAGAGCCCATAGAAGAGGATGATTTTGAAATAATTTTAGCTTCTGCAAATCCTGAAAAGGGAGCAAAAGTTTTTTCAAAATGCAAAGCATGCCATAAAATTGTGGATGGTGCTAATGGAACTGGTCCACATTTATATAATGTTGTCGGGCGAGAAATCGCTACGATCTCTGATTATGGATATTCTGGAACTTTAGCGGAGATGGGAGGTGTTTGGGATGCGAATGCTTTAAATGGGTTCTTAGAAAATCCAAAAAAATATGCTCCTGGCACTAAAATGAGCTTTGCTGGCTTGAAGAAGGAAACTGATAGGGCAAATTTAATCGCATATTTAGCGAGCACAAATTAAATGTAGGTCTCCCATTAGAAAATAATAATCCAATGTTTATTTACCTTGGCGAGTTTAACGCTAAAATGATGAAAATAATTGAAAAGGGATTATTATGAAAAGCTTTAGTAATACATTGAATCTGGGAAGAAATTTTTTTACGATCTTTAGTAAACTGTTTTTAATTATTTCTACATTGATATTTTTATTGCTACAAATCCATAGCGTAAGAAGCGAAGAAATTACTAAGGCTCATGGAATATCTACTTTTGGAGATTTAAAATATCCAGTAGATTTTAAACATCTAGATTATGTAAATCCAATAGCACCAAAAGGTGGGGAGTTCTCCACATGGGCATTTGGGACTTTTGATAGCTTATCACCATATATTTTAAAAGGAAACTCAGCGCGAGGTGCAACGTTATTTTTTGAAAGTCTTATGACGGGGACGGCTGACGAACCTGATTCAATGTATGGATTATTGGCACAGACAATTGAATATCCAAAAAATAGACAATGGGCTATTTTTAATATCAACTCAAAGGCAAAGTTTTCAGACGGCACCTCGGTAACTGCTGAAGATGTAGTTTTTTCTTTTTATACTTTGTTAGAAAAAGGTGTACCTACCTTTAAGGTGACTTTCTCTGATTTTGAAAAAGTAGATGCAATAGGAGAGCATAGAGTCAAGTTTACGTTCAAAAAAGGCTCCAATACCCGTGAACTTCCTCAAGCTGCGGCAGGTTTACCAGTTTTTTCTAAACAATATTATACTGAGAATGATTTTTCAAAAAGTACTTTAAAGCCACCTGTTGGTTCAGGCGGCTATGGTCTTAAAGAGATAAAGCCTGGCTTATCGATAACCTATGAACGAAGAAATGATTATTGGGGAAAAAATTTGCCTATAAATGTAGGACGAAACAATTTTGATACAATAAAAATGGAGTATTTTGCAGATTACATTTCCGCTTTTGAAGCATTCAAGGGAGGCGCGTATAATTTTAGAGAAGAATATTCTAGTCAAGTTTGGGGAACATCATATAACTTTCCTGCGTTAGAAAAGGGCTGGGTAATTAAAACACAAATACCGGATCAAAATCCCTCGGGCACACAGGGATTTTGGATTAATTTGAGAAAGAAAAAGTTTAAAAATCCCAAGTTGCGTGAGGCAATTGGGATGATGTTTAATTTTGAATGGTCCAACGAAGCACTATTTTATGGTATCTATAAACGTACAGATAGCTTTTGGGAAAATTCTTACTTGCAAGCGTCTGGTGTGCCAACTTCAGAAGAATTAAATTTATTAGAACCATTAAGAGAGCATTTAGATTCATCTATTTTTAAAAATCAAGCCTTTGTACCTATAGTTTCCCAATCAAAAAAATTGGATAGAGCCGTCTTACGTAAAGCTGCCAAATTATTAGGAGAAGCCGGTTGGGAACTGATTGATGGGAAACGGGTAAATACCAATGGAGAGGTTTTGAGTATTGGGTTCTTGAATGATAGCCCATCATTTGAAAGAATAATAAATCCATATATTGAAAACTTAGAACGCTTAGGAATAAATGCTTATTTAGACAGTGTTGATAATGCTCAGTCTAAAGAGCGCGAAAAGTCATTTGATTTTGATATTACTACTCGCAGATACGTTATGTCTTTGACACCAGGATTAGAGCTTCGTTCGCGTTTTGGCAGTAAAGCCGCAAACAAAAAGGGATCTGCCAATATTTCAGGGGTATCCAACGTAGCTGTTGACAGTTTAATAGAAAAAATTGAAAAAGCAAAAACTAGAAAAGAATTAAATATTGCCGTAAAAACATTAGATCGAGTGCTTAGATCAATGCATATTTGGGTACCACAATGGCATAATTCAAACCATAATCTTGCCTATTTAAATGTTTTTGGTCGACCCAAAAACCTGCCACCATTTTCAATCGGGGAAACTGATTTTTGGTGGTATGATAAAGACAAAGCTGCGTATTTAAAATCTGTGGGTGCATTATAAGAAGGTTTTTTTAATTGAGTGACTATATCTTAAGGCGATTATTATTAATGGTTCCAACTCTTTTGGGAATAATGATAATTAATTTTGCTTTGATTCAATTTGTACCAGGGGGACCTATTGAACAAATTATTAGTCAAATTGAAGATGGAGGTAGTGCGACTGATCGCTTTGCGGGTGGAGCTGATAGTTCAAATTTTGCAGAAAATAGTAAGTATGAGGGAGCGAGAGGGTTACCAGAAGATTTTATAAAAGATTTAGAAAAGCAATTTGGTTTTGATAAGCCTGCACATGAGCGGTTTCTTTTGATGCTTGTTAATTACTTGAAATTTGATTTTGGTGAAAGTTACTTCAGGTCAATTGCAGTATTAGATCTTATCTTAGAAAAGATGCCGGTATCTATAACGTTAGGTCTTTGGTCTACATTAATTGCTTATTTAATATCGATTCCACTAGGGGTAAAAAAGGCAATTAAAGATGGTAGTCGTTTTGATACTATAACTTCTGCATTTATTATTGTGGCCTATGCAATCCCGGGTTTTCTTTTTGCAATACTGCTATTAGTAGTATTTGCTGGTGGATCTTATTTTCAATGGTTTCCTTTGAGAGGTTTGACTTCTGAAGGTTTCGAAAACATGACGCTTCTGGGAAAATCGTTTGATTATGTATGGCATATCACCTTGCCAGTTATCGCTGCAACAATAGCAAGTTTTGCAACACTTACCCTCCTTACTAAGAATAGTTTTTTAGATGAGATTAAAAAACAATATGTAATAACTGCTAAATCAAAAGGACTATCGGGAAATAAAGTGTTTTTTGGCCATGTTTTTAGAAATGCAATGTTAATAATAATTGCAGGATTTCCAGGTGCATTCATCGCTATATTTTTTGGCTCTAGCTTAATTATCGAAATAGTTTTTTCTCTGGATGGTTTGGGTAGGTTGGGATTTGAAGCAGCACTTAATCGAGATTACCCAGTCCTATTTGGCACATTATATATTTTTGGTATTATGGGTTTGTTAGTAGGATTAATTTCTGACTTGATGTATGTTTTTGTTGATCCAAGAATAGATTTTGAAAGCAGGGAAGTTTAAAATGACTGCTTTTATACTAAGCCCTCTAAGTAAAAGAAGGTGGAAAAATTTTAAAGCAAACCGTAGAGCCTATTATTCATTATTAATTTTTATATTTTTTACAGTAATTGCATCGATGGCTGAATTTGTTGCAAATGATAAACCACTCATAGCCAGTTATCGAGGTGATATTTTTTTCCCAATTTTTTCAGGTGTTGTAACGGAAGATGAATTTGGGGGTGATGAAGGTTTAATTGCGCAATATCATGATCCAGCTATTCAATGCCTTATTATAACGGGTGGGCTTACTGAATGTTATGATGATCCAGAAATTATAATAAATAATGTGGACGCAGGTTTAATAGCTAATCCAGATTTTTTAAAAGGGTGGATCATTTGGCCTATTATACCTTATAGTTTCAATACTATTAATCATGGTGTAGTTCCCGCTCCTGGTGCGCCAGATGAGCACCACTGGCTTGGAACAGATGATACCACTAGAGATGTCTTGGCTCGAGTAATCTACGGCTTCCGGATATCTGTGGGTTTTGCAATCGTAGTGGTGTTTGTAAGTTCACTTATAGGCATCATTGCTGGAGCGGTAATGGGTTATTTTGGTGGTTGGATTGACTTAATATTTCAAAGAGTAGTAGAAATATGGGCGAATATTCCTAGCCTTTATATTATAATTATAATGTCTGCTATTTTCTCAATGTCTTTTACACTTTTAACTGTATTAGTAGCGCTTTTCAGTTGGACTGCGTTAGTTGGAGTGGTCCGAGCAGAATTCCTTAGAGCACGTAATTTTGAATATGTGAGAGCAGCTCGAGCACTCGGTTTATCGAACTTTAAAATAATTTTTCGCCATGTTCTTCCTAATGCGATGGTAGCAACCGTAACAATGTTGCCTTTTTTATTCACTGGTGCGATTGGTACATTGACGTCACTTGATTTCTTAGGGTTTGGTCTCCCTCCTTCTTATCCATCACTAGGCGAATTGGCTCTTCAAGCTAAACAAAACTTACACGCCCCATGGTTAGGGTTCACTGCATTCTTTGTGATTTCTATTATGTTATCTCTTTTGGTATTTATTTTTGAAGGAGTGCGAGATGCTTTTGATCCTCGGAAGACTTTTTCATGAATGATACATTATTAGAAATTAAAAATTTAAGTATCTCATTTGGTGATGATAAAAATGTAGTTGATGATATTTCATTTAAAATTAAGAGAGGTGAAACAGTTGCAATAGTTGGTGAGAGCGGATCTGGAAAATCTGTAACAGCATTATCTACTGTTGATTTACTGCCCGATAATGCTAGATTGGCTGGCTCTATTAAATATAAAAACAGACAGTTGTTAGGTGCTTCTGAAAAAGTATTACAAAGGGTGCGTGGCAACGATATTAGTTTTGTTTTTCAAGAACCGATGACATCTCTAAATCCTCTTCATACTATATCAAAACAACTTAGAGAGAGTATAAACCTACATCAAAATATAAATAAAAATGAAGTTAATAGACTTATATTAGCCCTTTTAGAAAAAGTTGGAATAAGGGAGGCTGGCAAACGTTTGAACGACTATCCTCACCAACTTTCAGGCGGCCAAAGACAAAGAGTAATGATTGCAATGGCTTTGGCTAATCAACCTGATTTGTTGATAGCTGATGAGCCTACAACTGCGTTGGATGTTACAATTCAAGCGCAAATTCTAAAATTGATTAAAGACATCCAACAAAAAGAAGGAATGGGCCTACTATTTATTACTCATGATCTTGGCATAGTTCAAAAGATCGCTGATTTTGTTTGCGTAATGCAAGCAGGAAAGATTGTGGAGGCAGGAGCAGCACAGGAAATATTTAATCACCCAAAACATAATTATACTAAAATGTTACTTTCTTCAGAATTAGATCACAGCCCTTCGCAAAATCTAAATTTTTCAAAGAAAATAATTGAAACGCACAATTTAAAAGTTTGGTTTCCAATTAAAAAAGGTTTGTTACGAAAAAATGTAGGAAATATTAAAGCATTAAACAATGCTTCTTTTATTGTTTGTGCTGGCGAAACACTGGGGATCGTGGGTGAGAGTGGTTCTGGAAAAACAACACTTGGACTAGCAATCATGCGTCTGATATCTTCATCTGGAAATGTGAGTTTTTTGGGTAAATCTATTAACAAAATGCGTGACAGGAATTTAAAATTCCTCAGGCGGGATATTCAAATGATTTTTCAGGACCCTTATGGAAGTTTGTCCCCAAGAATGACTATAGGTCAAATTATTTCGGAAGGATTAATTATTCATAGTACTCTAACCTCTTCTGAAATAGAAACAAAAGTTTTAGAAATATTAGCTGAGGTTGGTCTTGAAAGATCTATGGTTGATAGATACCCACATGAGTTTTCTGGCGGCCAAAGACAGCGAATAGCAATTGCACGTTCTATGATTCTGAAACCAAAATTAGTAATTTTAGACGAACCAACCTCTGCATTAGACAAAACTGTTCAAGTACAAATTGTTAAACTATTGCGAGAGCTTCAACAGAAATATGGGCTAGCATACATATTTATAAGTCATGATCTCAAAGTTGTGCGTGCTTTAAGTCATAATGTTATTGTAATGAATAATGGTGATATTGTAGAAACTGGCGAAGGGGTTAAAATCTTTAATTCTCCAGAGAGCCCTTATACTAAAGCTTTAATAAGCGCTGCTTTTGGTTTGAGCGTCAAATAATATTAAATTATTGAAATTTAAATAGAATTTAAGTTGGTCCTTGCGCTTGGCAATTTTCAAAATTACGCGCTAATAATTTAATGCAAACCTTTAGAGCTTTACTCTTTGTTATATCAGTAAAAGTAGCTTCAAAACCCCTAGTTTTATTTAGCACTTTCCGCTTAGAACCTTCTAGCAATGAAATCTCATGTAATGCAGCTTTTAGTAATGATTTCTCTGCTTGAAATCTTGTGTTGTGAAGTCCTAAATTTACCTTCCAGTTTCTTATTTGTGGACCGGCATCTCGCACTACCACGGTCAATTCATCAGAACTGTCAAGCCTTTCTGATGAATTTATATCAATCTTATCAATTATTTTTGTCACTTTTTTTGGTAGTATAATTTTAACAGTTTTAGCAATATCCAAAGCTATTGCTAATAAAATATCATTATCTTCAGCATTAGTTCTGATTTTAGGATGAACGCTTTTTACTACTATTATATTATTGGGTTGATTCTCTGGAGTTTGTTGATAGATACGGGTTGGGGGTATTAACTTTACATTTTCAGGAGATCTTTCAAACCCTAGATCTAGCAATTTTGCAACTTGAACATTTCGGGTACGTGTAGATTTTCCACCAAACACAGTAGCTATAACCCTTTTGCTATTTCGCTCTGCAGAAGCGACCAAATTAAAACCTGCCTTACGAGTGTAACCAGTTTTTATACCATCTGCACCTTTATAAGCGACAAGAAACTGGCGGTTGGTATTTCTAACTTTTCTACTAGCGTGAGTTGTTTTTCTTTTGAACATTGGGTAATAACCGGGGAAGTCATACATCAGGTGTCTTCCCAAAATGGTCATATCGCGAGCGGTCGATAAATGTCCTTTTTCCGTTAATCCATGTGCATTTTTGAAGGTTGTTCGATTCATCCCAAGGCTCTTTGCAGTTCGGTTCATGCGGCGAGCAAATGCAGCTTCTGAACCAGATATAGCTTCTCCTATCGCAGTTGCTGCGTCGTTTGCTGATTTAACTGCTGCGGCTCTTAATAAATATCTTAATGAAATTTTTTGTCCCACTTTTAAGCCTAATCTGGACGGCTTTTCGTTTGCTGCATTTCGACTTATTTCTACCTTTTGATCTACGTCTATTTCGCCATTTTCAATTGCTTCAAAAGCTACATATAAGGTCATCATTTTTGTGAGCGAAGCAGGATGTAAGCGTGTGTCAGCATTGCGAGATCGCAGAACTTTTCCAGAACGAGCGTCCATTACCATATCAGCATAAGGGGCTGCTTCTGCTAATGAGAATACAGTTACTAAAAGAAACACCGTATATAGGTGTAATTTTTTAATTTTTAGCCAGGTCTTCAAAAAGCCCGCCCTTTTCTGCCTCTTTGCTGCATATATAGCAGTCTCGTTTTATAAACGGCTAGCATATGAAATAATTATAGTAAATAACTAAGATAGTTTTGAGTTTTCTCATTTATAAATAACTATGATACTGTAATTTACTGTTAAATATATAATAGGGGTGGATTGAAATTTAAGTTTAGCTAAAGTAGTGATTTGATATAATTTATTAGTCCTTATATATAACTTCTGAGTGAGTCGGTTTTACGTATATTGGAGTTTTGTGGTTTGAGAAAAAGAATTTCTGCAGCGGGAAGTGATAATGATGGGGATACTCTTCTCGCATCTAAATCTCAATCTAAAACAGAAAAACCTCCCTTATATAAAGTATTATTATTGAATGATGATTTTACACCCATGGAATTTGTGGTTTATGTCCTTGAACGGTTCTTTGGGATGAATAATTCTAAAGCAGCCGAAATTATGTTAGCCGTACATAAGAATGGTTTGGCAGTTGTGGGAGTGTTTGCGTTTGAAATTGCTGAAACAAAGGTAGCGCAAGTTATGGATTGTGCTTCACAAAATCAGCACCCTTTGCAGTGCACTATGGAGAAAGAATAGGCATGCGCCTATTTATTAAAGATGACAAGACAGAATAGGTTATTAGAAGTAATCAATTTTAGCAATATTTGTCTCTCTGAAAAAGATAATTTGACTGTTATTAATGCAAAACCGGACGTCCCTTATGGATCTTTTACTTCTGCTGATTTAGCATTGATTCAACCATTTGCTACTTTTTTTGATGAATTAGGTGGTTTTGGTCATAAAGTTTTTGCTGAAATGACTCAGAATACTGATGTCAGTATCGTGCACATACCTAAATCCAAAATTGAAGGTTATGGTAGTATCGCCAAAGCAATCAAAATGACAAATAATCATGTGATTGTGGATGGAAATAAGAAAGATGGTATAGACAGTTATTTAAAAAAAATAAATAAACTTACAGAAATCTTAAATATATCAATCAAAAACCATGGAAAAGCCTTCAGTTTTGATCCAAAACAAATTAACGAGCACATTTTAATTGAATGGGAAACAAAGGCTGAGATACAAAAAAATAATGATAATTTTTTTACTGCTGAAGGGATGTTTTCATCTAAAATGATTGACAAAGGAAGTTATCATTTAGCTGCATTTTTTAAGAATATGCTAAAAGGTCGGGTTGCAGATTTAGGAGCTGGATGGGGGTGGTTATCATTTGAAGCGTTAAAGCAAAATATTGACAAAATAGATCTTTTTGAAGGCTTTTATCCCAGTATGCAAAGTGCCAAATTAAATATTAATGATCCCCGGGCAACATTTTTTTGGATTGATGTACTGAAAATAAGTGCCAAAAAGCAGTATGATATTGTAATTATGAATCCACCTTTTCACTTAGGCCAAGCTTCAGATCCAAGTTTAGGTAATGATTTTATCAAGAAAGCTGCTGAGATATTAAATAGGAATGGTACCTTACTAATGGTAGCAAACAGGCAGTTGCCGTATGAGAAAAATATATCTAAATTATTTAAGAGTGTTACTATCAGTCATGTTCAATCAGGATTCAAAATAATTCAAGCTAAGAGACCAAAGATTTAAATTCATAGTTAAAATTTAAAAACATTAAAAAAAGGGTATTTTATGTCTTTTTCGATTTTAGGAAAAACAGCTATTGTGACGGGAGCTGCAAATGGTGTCGGCTTAGCTATAGCCCGACATTTTGTCCAACACGGAGCAAATGTGGTTCTTGCCGATATAAATGAGGATAGGTTGAAAGAAGAAGTTTATTCTCTAAAAAATGAAAAGGGTTGCGTGATATTTTTTTCTGGAGATTTACGAGAAAAATTAACACAAGCTAATCTATTGTCAGCGGCGATTGACGAATTTGATAGAGTAGATATTTTAGTGAATGCTAGCAGACAGTTTTTAACATCAGACCCTTTAAATTTTGAGGAAGATTCTTTTGAAATATTATTAAATCAAAATCTGATAACTAATTTACGTATAAGTCAAATGGTTGCAAAAAGGATGATCTCTCAGGCCAAAAATGTTGAAGATACTCAGAATGGCATAGGTAGCATTGTCAATCTGACGTCTATGGCCGGACGTCGGGCCCAACCGGAAATTTTGGGGTATTCTGTAAGTTGCGCTGCTGTTGAGCAATTGACTCGGTCGCTAGCAGTCGCATTGGCAAGTTATTCTATAAGAGTTAATGCGGTTTGTTTTGGATCAGTCATGAGTGGTTCTTTAAAAGAGGCTTTGAGGTTTAATGAAGGCAACCGTGATAAAATAGTGGCTGCCACACCATTAAATAGAATTGGGGAAGCAAAAGAGGTAGCTGATGCTGTTCGGTATCTATCTTCAGAAAGTGCTTCTTTCGTAACCGGTCAAATACTAATGGTTGATGGCGGTCGAACTCAGATTGATGCAACTGACGTGTTTATTCATTAAGATCATCGTTAAAATTATTCTTAATCAAGTGATCGAATTAATTGCTCTAAATTATTTAAAAAGTCAGATCGATTTTTTTTTGAAAACGCACTTCCTTTTCCTTGGAAGAAATTATTTCTTGAACGTAATTCATGCATTAAATTACGTGTAGCTAATACTGGTCCAATATTGCCTGCATCAAGCTTTTTCCCATAAGGAGTTAAAACAAGAGCACCTAATTTTATGACATCAGAAGCAAGTGGAATATCATTTGTAACAACTATATCCAATTTTTGCACATGACCTGATATCCATTTATCGGCAACGTCTAAGCCACTTTCTACTATAATGTTTTCTACCATAGGGTTTGGGTTTGGTTTGATCCCGCCATTTGAGACAATAATAACTTTGATATTATGACGCAACCCTACATTGATTGTTTCATTTTTAACTGGACAAGCATCTGCATCAATATAAATCAACTTATGGCCTTATAAAAATCAATTACATAACTTTTTTAGTTATATGTTTAGGTGCATATTTTTCTACTTCACTAACGATAAAGAGCTTCAGCATGAAAAGAAATATGGTCTTCTATGAAGCTTGAAATAAAAAAATAACTATGATCGTAACCCTCATGAATTCTGAAGGTTGCTGCTTGTTTGCGTTCAATTATGGCGTCACTTAAAGCTCCAGGGCTTAGTAGATCCCAAAATTGATCAGAAGAACCTTGATCTATCAAGATGGGTCCGGGAAAACCTTTTTCCTTCATTAAAACAGTAGCATCGTGAGCCTGCCATTTGGTGTTATCTTTTCCCAAG
>Ga0206679_10001605_pt1 | contig 18601 bp, 19 predicted proteins | sample M110012015metaG_FD_155464 | JGI IMG/M metagenome (GOLD analysis project Ga0206679, IMG submission 155464) | Ammonia-oxidizing marine archaeal communities from Monterey Bay, California, United States - M1 100m 12015 | ecosystem: Environmental > Aquatic > Marine > Intertidal zone | place: USA... | reverse complement strand
GGGGAATCCTTTTTTGTCGTAATTAAATATTGGCTAGCGCGCATGACTTCTCTTAAGCTCTGGTTAATAATGAATGATACCATTTTACTGGGCAGAGTTGCCGGGGTATACAGTAAACCAGCCTGAGGATTAAAAATGTTTGAATTACATCCAATGCTTGCGGCAGATACGGTGAATATTGGTGATTTACCTCTCAGCATTGTGCTATTAAATAAGGACGCGAATTATCCTTGGGTTATATTAGTTCCCCGTAGAGAAGGCGTTACAGAAGTAGTTCAGTTAGATAACGGTGATCGGAGGCAATTGCTTGATGAGTCTTGCATTATTGCTAACAGTCTGACTGAGTTGTTCTCCCCCGATAAGCTAAATATTGCAACCATAGGGAATCTAGTTCCTCAGCTTCATATGCATCATGTGTGCAGGTTCAAAACCGATGCTTGTTGGCCTGCTCCTGTATGGGGGCAGGTACCCGCTTTACGTTATGATGATGAGGCGCTATCGAAGCTTTTATGGGTTTTGCGCAATAATCTTGAAAACTATATTAACTAATGTCCGTATTAGAACAAACAAAATCAATAATCTGTATTCTTCTTTAGCACACCATATCTTTTAAGCCTTTAAGGGGATGTATCTTGACTGAGGTTCTAGCCGGTTTGGCGGAGAACTGAATAGATTCCCCAGTAAATGGGTTGATGCCAGTGTGAGCGTCTTTGGCTTCTTTTTTAACAGTTGTAACTTTGAAGAGTCCAGCAAGGATAAATTCGCCCACAGAACCATCGATAACATGGCGTTCTATCACTACGGCTAGTTCATCTAGAACATCAATAACTTGTTTTCGATTGAGGCTGGTTGTATCTGCAAGTTCGTTAATAATATCTGTTTTATGGAAGCGCTCGGTTATTGGAGACATATCTCGAGCCAACGAAGAAGTGGTGATATCCATTTTTTAGTCCTTAGGAATTAGTTAGTTATTTTTGCTAAATCTCCATTTCATGGTAAATCCGCACTTACATTTTTATATATAGACCTAGATCGGAAGCCATGCCACTCGAATTTCGTTGATTTTAGTAAAAATGTATTTGTTGGGTGAATCTGAGACGTTTCTGCCATTCTCAGAAGGCAGGTGCTCATGTATACTGCGACGCCTTGAAATAGCACTCTTTAATTAAGTTACTAAATTAAACTTGTTTGAGCTAGGGAATGCAGGTATGCCAATTTATGAATACCGCTGTGAGTCATGCGGGTATGAGATGGATAAGTTACAGAAAATGAGCGATGCTCCTTTATTGGAATGCCCTTCCTGTAATGAAAGCGCGCTTAAAAAACTTATTTCAGCGGCGGGATTTCGGCTGAGTGGCAGCGGTTGGTATGAGACAGATTTTAAAAGTGGTAAGAAGAAGAATGTGATTAGCGATGAATCTTCTCAATCAAGCTCTAAAAAGGGTGCTTCAAATAGTAAAAATACAGATAGCAAGGCGAATGGATCGGGCTCAGGCACTAGCGCCACATCCAGTTCGCAATAATTTTTAAAGTAGGAAGAAAATACTAATGGATCGATCAGTTTATTGCGGGTTAGTCAGAAGTTCTGACAACGACAAAGAGATTACTCTAATGGGGTGGGTGGATCGCCGGCGTGATCATGGCGGCGTTATCTTTCTAGACCTACGTGATCGTGAGGGAATAGTACAGGTAGTATTTGATTCTGATGCAGGGGAGTTCTTTAATCTAGCTGATAGCGTTCGATCAGAATACGTCCTAAAGGTGACTGGAAAAGTGCGAGCCCGCAGTGAAGCGACTATTAACCCAAGCATGGGAACTGGTGAGATAGAAGTTTATGGAACTGAACTTGAGATTCTCAATACAGCTCAAACTCCTCCATTCCAGTTGGACGAGTTCGTTACCGTTGGTGAGGATGTGCGCCTTAAGTACCGCTACATGGATTTGCGCCGTAACGAGATGCAAAATAGCTTAAGATTCCGCTCCAAAATTACCTCATCGATACGTAATTACTTAGTTGATGACGGATTCTTGGATATTGAAACGCCGATTATGACCCGAGCAACACCTGAAGGAGCTAGAGACTATCTAATTCCCTCGCGTACTCATCCAGGGCAGTTTTTTGCAATGCCTCAGTCACCTCAGCTCTTTAAGCAGATGCTGATGGTCGCGGGGTTTGATCGCTACTATCAAATTGCAAAATGTTTTAGAGATGAGGACCTCAGAGCTGATCGACAACCTGAATTCACTCAAATTGATATCGAGGCTTCTTTTGTAGATGAAGAAGACATTATGTCAACAACTGAAGCGATGGTGAGTGGCTTATTCGCCGAGCATATGGATGTGGCATTTTCTTCTTTCCCTAGAATGACCTATGCGGAAGCAATGCAACGCTATGGATCAGATAAACCCGATCTTCGAATTCCGCTTGAATTGGTAGAGATCAAAGATTTGCTCAAGGATATAGAGTTTAAAGTGTTTGCTGGGCCAGCTAATGATCCGTCGTGCAGAGTTACAGCACTTAAAGTCCCTGGGGGAGCTGAAATATCTCGTAAACAAATCGATGATTACACCAAGTTCGTCAGTATATATGGGGCTAAGGGGCTAGCTTGGATTAAAGTCAACGCTCTGGAAGAAGGTATTGATGGTCTTCAATCTCCGATAATTAAATTTCTTGGGAATGAAGTTACCCTAGCAATTATGGATCGACTTGGTGCTGTCAATGGCGATATTGTTTTCTTTGGAGCCGATAAGTCTTCGATAGTGTCTGAAGCTCTGGGGGCGCTGCGGTGCAAAGTGGGTGAGGATTTAAGTCTTTATACTTGTGATTGGGCTCCTCTGTGGGTAATAGAATTCCCAATGTTCGAAACTACCGACTCTGGTGCTCTGACGCCGTTACACCATCCCTTTACTGCGCCATCATGTTCTGTTGAAGAGCTAAAAGATGACCCTGCTAATGCTCTCTCTAGAGCCTATGACATGGTACTTAATGGAGTAGAGCTTGGTGGCGGATCTATTCGTATCCACGATCAAGACATGCAAGCTGTGGTGTTTGAAGTGCTAGGCATTGAGCCGGCGGAACAACGTGAAAAGTTTGGTTTCTTGTTAGATGCGCTGAAGTTTGGTGCTCCACCTCATGGGGGTGTGGCATTTGGACTGGATCGCCTGATTATGTTGATGGTTGGAGCGGACTCGATTCGAGATGTTATCGCATTTCCCAAGACTCAATCTGCAGCGTGCTTGCTGACAGATGCGCCGGGAGATGTGGACTCAGCGCAGTTGCGAGAGCTTAATATTCGCCTGCGTAAAAAAGACGATTAAGGCGGCTAAAAAGTAGTGGCAGGGCACAGTAAATGGGCCAATATCAAGCATCGCAAGGCTGCTCAGGATGCCAAGCGAGGTAAAGTATTTACCAAGCTGATTAGAGAGCTGGTTGTTGCAGCCAAGGCTGGAGGTCCTAATGTAGAGGACAATCCTCGCCTTAGAACGGCAGTGGACAAAGCACTCGGTTCCAATATGAAGCGCGATACTGTTGATAAGGCAATTGCCAGAGGGGTCGGTGCTGGAGAGGGCGATAATTACGACGAAATAACCTATGAAGGGTATGCTCCCGGCGGCGTTGCAGTTCTAGTTGAGTGCATGACCGACAATCGTAATCGCACCGTGAGTGATGTTAGACATGGGCTGACCAAGCGTGGTGGAAATTTAGGCACAGATGGGTCCGTTGCTTACTTGTTTCGGCGTATTGGACAATTTAGCTATGAGCCAGGGATTGACGAGGATGGCTTAATGGATGCGGCGTTGGAGGCAGGTGCTGAAGATATTAAATTCAACGGTGATGGTTCTGTTGATGTAGAGGTGAACTGGGAAGAGTTTTTAAGTATAAAGGATGCGCTGATAGCATCGGGCTTTAAACCAGTACACGCAGAAATTGTTATGAAAGCTGACATTGCAGTTACGCTTGATAAGAGCAGTGCAGAAAAGCTTCTTGGACTTGTTGATGCATTAGAAGATCTGGACGATGTGCAAAATGTTTATACTAATGCAGACATTCCTGAAGATGTATTGATGCAGATTGGAGATTGATTAATAATCAAAAATTTAAAGGTAAGTAACAAATGTAATAAAAATGTCGTTTTATACAAGCGGCAATAAATGCTCAAACGAGTAATCATTAAAAGAGGTGGTACCGATGAAAGTTGTAAAAAAGACTAAGGACTATGTTGTATACCAGAAAGGCTCTGGCCGTTACGCGGTAAAAGACGCCGATAGAAATTGGGTAAATGCTGATGAAAAGATTAAAATTTTGTTAGCTGAAGGTTTGATTAAAGCGGTGATGCCGGCTGCACCGGTCGTTGATGAGGAGCCAGTAGAAGAGGTTGCCGCTGTTGAAGAAACTCCTGCTGAGGAAGCACCAGTGGAAGAAGCACCTGCTGAGGAATCCTCTGCGGAAGTAGCACCAGTGGAAGAAGCACCTGCTGAGGAAGCCCCTACTGAAGAAACTCCTGCGGAAGAAGCTCCTGCGGAAGAAGCTCCTGCGGAAGAAGCTCCTGCGGAAGAAGCTCCTGCGGAAGAAGCTCCTGCGGAAGAAGCTCCTGCTGAGGAAACTCCTGCTGAGGAAGCTCCTGCGGAAGAGCAGCCTGCTCCTAAAGCTAAGGCAAAAGCTGCCCCTAAAGCTAAGGCAAAAGCTGCCCCTAAAGCTAAGGCAAAAGCTGCCCCTAAAGCTAAGGCAAAAGCTGCTCCTAAAGCGAAGGCAAAAGCTGCCCCTAAAGCTAAGGCAAAAGCTGCTCCTAAAGCGAAGGCTAAAGCGAAGCCTGCTAAAAAATCTGAAGACTAATCGCTTCAGTTTGAATTAAAGTAACACCGAAAGCCCTCTGAATCATATTCAGGGGGCTTTTTATTAGTTGACTCCAACTGATGGGATTGCAACACTCTGCTCATGGTTTTAATTGAAGGTAATGATGATTAGAATTTTAGGGATTGATCCAGGGTCAAGACGCACCGGTTATGGTGTGATTGATATTGCTGGGAGTAGAATTGCCTATGTCTCCAGCGGTATCATTAGGCTTCCTGAAAAATCTCTGCCAGACAGATTAAAAATAATATTTGATGGTGTCAGCGAAATCATCGAACAATATAAGCCTGAGCAAATGGGTATTGAAGAAGTATTCTTTGCTAAAGATCCCCGCGCAGCGTTAAAGCTGGGTCAAGCAAGAGGAGCTGCTATTGTAGCGGGTGTTAATGCTGGTCTCGATGTTGGTGAGTATTCGGCGAGAAGTGTTAAGCAGGCCGTTGTGGGCACAGGAGCTGCGGATAAGAAGCAAGTGCAGATGATGATTATGCAGCTATTGAAACTGCCGCAGTCGCCCTCCGAAGATGCTGCGGATGCTCTTGCAGTCGCTATTTGTCATGCTCATAGTAAGCATACTCAGGAGGCTTTAGGCAATACAGCCAAAGGATATGCTAGGGGCAGGCATAAATAGAAATCCAACAGCTTATTTTAAGAGACTAGTTAAATATGATCGGACAAATTAAAGGGGTAATCGTTTCAAAGCTAGCGCCTGATGTTCTTGTTGACGTTCAGGGTGTTGGTTACGAGATTTTGGTCTCTCTGGGTACTTTTTTTGATCTTCCAGAAGTAGGCGAAAGTTGCACTATTCATACCCATTTTGTTGTTCGCGACGATGCCCAATTGTTATTTGGATTCTCCTCACTACAGGAGAGAGCGCTATTTCGGAGCTTAATCAAAGTGAATGGCGTAGGACCAAAAATGGCATTAGGCATACTTTCAGGTATGTCAGCGAGCGATTTTGCCCACGCAGTCCAAACTAATGATGTTGCAACTTTGGTTAAACTCCCAGGAGTAGGCAAGAAAACCGCAGAGAGATTAGTTATTGAGATGAGGGATAGACTCGATGATATTGATTCGAGTTCTAGTGAGAGCAGGACAAATGTTGAGAAACAGCCAGACATACAGCAAGAAGCTGAGAGTGCACTCATAGCTCTAGGCTACAAGCCTCAAGATGCCGCTAAGATGATTAGCCGGGTCGAAGATAATGAAATTATTACCTCTGAGCAATTGATTAGGCGTGCCCTAAAGTCCATGGTGGCTAAGTAGCACTGAAAGTGTTTCAAATACTAGGTCTTTAACTGCTGCTTATAGTGAAACTTTTCTACTAGCAATGTATGCTTATAGCCAAAATTGAGATGCTGCCCAATGATAGAACCAGATCGCTTAATTTCTCCCGACATCTCTGCTTCTGAGGAGCGCTATGATCGAGCACTGCGCCCGGTTACTTTAGAGGAGTATGTAGGTCAGCCAGCGGTTAAGGAGCAGCTTGAGATTTTTATTGAGGCAGCTCGCAGACGAACGGAACCTCTAGATCATACGCTGGTTTTTGGTCCCCCGGGGCTTGGTAAAACTACTTTAGCCCATATTATTGCCCATGAAATGAAGGTTGATCTCAAAACAACTTCTGGACCTGTGTTAGAGAAGGCAGGTGATCTTGCCGCATTGCTCACTAATCTGGAGTCAGGGGATGTCTTGTTCATTGATGAGATCCATCGCCTTAGTCCTGTTGTAGAAGAAATCCTGTATCCCGCATTGGAAGATTATCAGTTAGATATTGTTATCGGAGAGGGACCTGCGGCACGATCCATAAAGTTAGACTTGCCCCCGTTTACGCTCGTTGGCGCAACAACTCGAGCAGGGTTACTAACATCTCCTTTGAGAGATCGATTCGGAATCGTTCAGCGACTAGAGTTTTACTCGATCGAAGATCTAGCCAGCATAGTGAAGCGAGCGGCAAATATCATTGACGTCAATATTGATGAACAGGGCGCCCAAGAAATTGCCTGTCGAGCAAGAGGAACGCCAAGAATCGCTAATAGGCTCCTAAGACGGGTCCGCGATTATGCTGAAGTTAAGAGCAACGGTTCGATCACTAAAGAGACTGCTGATGCAGCCTTAAATATGCTTAATGTAGACCAGAGCGGCTTTGATCATCTTGATAGACGCCTGTTATTAACCCTGATGGAAAAATTTGACGGAGGCCCAGTCGGTGTGGATAGCTTGGCGGCTGCATTGAGCGAGGAAAGAGGCACCATTGAGGATGTGCTTGAGCCTTACCTGATCCAGCAGGGCTATTTAATGAGAACCTCTCGAGGACGCATGGCGACCCGCATGGCATATGAACATTTTGGCTTAAAAAGCCCCAAACGTATTCAACAGCAGATGGATATCATGGATGACTGAATTTTGTTGGCCGATGCGTGTCTATATTGAAGATACGGATGCGGGTGGGATTGTCTACTATGCCAATTATTTGAAATTTATGGAGCGTGCTCGGACGGAGTTAATGCGAACCCTAGGTTACGGGAAACCAGCACTGTTTGATGGCTTACAGTTAGTGGTGCACGAACTGCGTATTAAATATCATAGTCCTGCACTACTTGATGATGAGCTTAAGGTGTCAGCGAAATTGATAAAAGCTGGTAGGGTAACATTTTTAATGAGCCAAGCCATTTATCGAGGTGACAGCTTACTGGTTGAGGGTGAGATAAAAGTGGCCTGTTTAGATGCCGTAACTAAGAAACCAGCGGCAATGCCGGCGCCAATGTATCAAAAACTAAAGGGCCTTTTAGGCTGAAAGTGGAGTTTAGAGCAGTGAATGAAGAAAATTTGTCGATTTTAGCGTTAATTCTGAATGCTGGTGTTCTGGTTCAGACGGTGATGGCGATCCTGCTTATCGCGTCAGTCATGTCTTGGATCATGATCGTTCAGCGGGGTATTTTTCTTAATCATGCGCAGACTAGTTTCCGAGAGTTTGAGGATACATTTTGGTCGGGAGTGGATCTGGCTCAGTTCTATCAGGAGCTAACGGATAAGGCCAAAGAGTCGGGTGTTAGTAATGGTATTGAAAATGTGTTTAGAGCAGGCTTTAGAGAGTTTAACCGCTTAACTCAGTCTGACAAAACCGATCCAGACGCTGTAATGGAGGGTGCTGATCGAGCAATGCGTGTGGCGCTGTCCCGCGAGGATGAAAAGTTGGGGACTAATCTTCCGTTTCTTGCGAATGTGGCATCAGTGAGTCCTTATATTGGCCTGTTTGGCACTGTATGGGGAATTATGGTCACGGTAAGAGGCTTGGGTATGATGCAGCAGGCAACCTTAGCAGCGGTGGCTCCGGGGATTTCCGAGGCGCTGATACCAACAGCAATGGGGCTCTTTGCGGCCATTCCTGCCGTTATCGCTTACAACCGTTATGCGGCTAAAGTTGAGGCAATAAATGCAAGTTATGAAACTTTCTCGGACGAGTTCTCTAGTATCCTACATAGACAGGTTTACTCTCGATAATTTAGCTCCCGGAGTTTGATAGATTGAATAGAAAAAAGCAAAAACGCAAATTAGTAGCCGAAATCAATGTGGTTCCTTACATTGATGTGACTCTAGTGTTGATGGTTATATTCATGATCACCGCTCCTTTGTTGATGCAAGGCGTTAAAGTTGAATTGCCGCAAGCTAACTCAAGCCCCATGGATAGCGAAGATCAAGAACCCTATATTGTTTCAATTAAAAGTGATGGTACATACTGGATTGATGACAAGGGAATTAGCCAATCTAGGCCGCTGAATTTAATTAAAGATAGAGTTAGCAAGATTATTCGCCAGGAACCTAAAACACCTATTTTGGTTTGGGGGGATGCCTCAGTGGATTATGGCGTGGTTGTGAACCTTATGAGCGAGTTACAAAGGTCCGGTGCCACATCTGTAGGTTTGGTCACAGAGCCGCCGCCTCAGTAGCATGAAAGTTTCTATTAGCTACGCATTAGGTATTACGTTTAGCTTGACCATACATGGGCTAATTATTGCTGCTATGTATGGAGGGTGGAAAGCTGAACCAGAGAGAATAGTGATTCAGCCTCGATTTATAGATGCAAAACTGGTTGAACTAGCACCTAAGCAAAAGGTAATAAAGCAAAAGAAAAACGCTGACGCAAACGCCGCCCAAAGAAAACGAGACAGTCAACGAAGACGAGTGGCTGAGAAGAAAAAAGCGGATGCTCTTAAGAACAGGCAACGACAAGCAGAGATTGATAGAAAAGAAAAAGAGCGTCTGGCAAAAGAACGAGAAGAACAAAGAGAACAAGCAGAGAGGGAGCGACTAGCTGAATTGCAAAGACAGCAAAAGGAGCAGGAATTTGCTGACGCTATTGCTGAAGAGAAGAGTTTAATAAGTGCCCAGCAAGATGAGCGCGAGGCAAATAGCTATCGACAGCTCATTCAGCAACGACTTTCCGAAAATTGGAATCGACCTCCTAGTGCGCGAAGAGGTATGGAAACGATGATTCGATTGCAACTAGTGCCTACGGGTCGCGTGGTAGGCGTCACAGTACTTAAGTCCAGTGGGGATTCAGCATTTGACCGATCCGTCGAACAGGCTGCATTCAAAGCGGATCAATTTATTGAGTTACAAAAGATGTCGCCAAGTTTGTTTGAAAAGAAGTTTCGCCAAGTAGATGTTTTATTTAGCCCTCAAGACCTTAGGTTGTAATCAATGGAGATCCGATGCTACACAAAAGTATGTTTTTAAATCACTCTGTCAAAATATTTTTACTGTCGAGTATATTGGCCATTGCGCCTGCCACTGCATGGGGCGAACTGGTTATTAGAGTCACTCAAGGTAACGATAGACCCACGATTGTAGCTATTCCTCCAATGGTTATGGCGGGAGCACAGCTCTCTGAGGATATTAGCTCAATTGTTGAGTCAGACCTTGAGCGAAGTGGTTTATTTAAGGTTGTACCAAGAAATAATATGCTCTCTTTCCCTTCTGATGCTGATGATGTTTATTTCCGAGATTGGCGATTGCTGGGGAGTGAGTATCTGCTTGTTGGTGCTGTCACAAAGGGTGATGATCTTATTGAACTGAGTTTTAGCCTACTTAATGTCAATGCCCAAAATACGGTGTTTAAGCATAGTGTTAGGGGCACAGAAGATCAGTTAAGAGATTTAGCCCATATGGCTAGCGATAAGGTATATGAAGAAATTACAGGCATTCGAGGAGCTTTTAGTACTCGCCTTGCTTATGTAACAGCTGATCAGGTAGATGGTAATTTCGTCTATAAATTAAATGTATCGGACTCAGATGGCGCCAGAGAAAAATTAATGTTGGAATCATCAGAGCCAATTATGTCTCCAGCGTGGGCGCCATCAGGTGATGAGTTAGCCTATGTTTCTTTTGAGACCGGGCGGCCCGCAATATGGCGGCAGAGCCTTGTGACTGCTGCTCGCAAACAGTTGACTAACTTTCGTGGCCTTAACGGTGCCCCCGCTTGGTCGCCAGACGGTAAAAAACTGGCTATGGTTTTGTCAAAAGATGGAAATCCTGAGATTTATATCTTAGATCTGATGTCTAATAAATTGTCGAGATTGACTCGTCATTTCGCCATTGATACTGAGCCGACGTGGGAGCCCGATGGAAAAAGTTTATTGTTTACCTCAGATAGAGGGGGAACTCCGCAAATTTATAAATTAACGGTTGCATCAAAGGCAGTGCAAAGAATAACATTCAGAGGTAATTACAATGCTAGGCCCAGTCTGGCGCCAGACGGACGCACCTTAGTGGTTGTTCATCGAGAATCGGATGTTTTCCATATAGCGACCCTCGATTTAAAGACACGGCGGATGGTAGAATTGACGGAGACTAGACTTGATGAGTCTCCCACGGTGGCCCCTAATGGGGCTATGTTGATATACGCTACGAAACAGGGTGATAGAGGAGTGTTGTCCGCGGTTTCTCTTGATGCGGGCATTAAGTATTCCTTGCCGGCCAAGTCTGGTGACGTAAGAGAACCTGCTTGGTCACCATTTTTGAGGTAGAATTAGGTTACGCAATTTAATGAACAACATATTTTAAAAGGAGCTCTACATGAATATTTCTCTAACTAAACTTGGCTTGCCGGTTTTTTGTCTGTCGGTATTGCTTGCGGGTTGTAGCTCAGCACCTGTTGATGAAACAACTTCCACGATTGAAGACACGACAGTGCAGACAGCATCTGTAGAGGCGGAAGCTGAAGCTGCGCCAGTAATGGTTGAAGAGATTGAAGAGCCAACTAATACTGCAGCAACTGTATTTTATTTCGAGTTCGACAAGGCTATCCTCAGTGATGAGACCCGCGCTGCCCTTGTTGAGCACGCACAGTTCATGATGGACTACCCAACGACGATTCGTTTAGAAGGGCATGCTGATGAGCGCGGAACGCGTGAGTACAACATGGCACTTGGTGAGCGACGTGCTAACGCAGTTAAAGAGTTCATGGTTCTTCAAGGCGTTGCTGGGAGTATGATTGAGGTTGTTAGCTACGGTGAAGAGAGAGCAGCATCGTTTGGTAGTAATGCTGCTGCATGGAGCATGAATCGCCGAGTTGAGCTTAAGTAACTTAGTTTAGATTGAAGCGTTATATCTGTCGCCAGAGCTTCTTTGCTCTGGCCTCATCATCTGGTGGTTTTTTATAGGTTCTTAGCTTGTGATTAAGTTTAATAAAGGTCTGTGTATACTTGCGTTCAGCATACCCATGATTGCTGTTTCCCAGGACTTAACGCCCGTTGTTGATGCGGAAGCATCAACTTTCCCAGTCGATGATGTAATTGATCGTCCAGTAATGTCTGCTGCGGCTAAGCGTGCGTCAGATCGTTTCGATATCATGCAAGATCTTCGGGAAGAAGTCAGAATGCTAAGAGGTATGGTTGAAGAACTATCCTATGAGCTTCAGCAAGTTAAACAGCGGCAACTTGATGACTATTTAGACATTGATCGCCGTTTAGGAATTCTGAATGGTGATCTTCCTGCAGGCAATGTCGTTCCAGATTCTTCCCCAGAGCAAAGCTTAAACTCCCAAACTGGCGAAGAAAGTTCGTCTGTGGTACCTCAAGAGTCTTCAGATTTCGCAGTTTCTGATACTTTAAAGTTGGATGACTATGAAGTGGCGGTAAAACGAGATTATGAAGCAGCTTCCAACAAGCTACTCAAGGATCGAGATATAGAAGCGGCAATTATGTCTCTGAATACGCATTTAGAAAAGTACCCTAATAGTCCATTTACTGCAAATGCCCATTATTGGTTGGGTGAAATCTACCTTTTGCAGGGTGAAACTGAATTGGCTCGTCAAGCTTTTACGACCATAACGGAAGAACATAAAAATCATCCTAAGGTCATGGATTCTAGGTTTAAGCTAGGTAAGATTTATTTTCAATTAGGTGAGATTGGGCGAGCGAAAAGTCTGCTTGAAGCTGCGGCCAAAAGTTCTGGTGGGGTGGCTAGCAAAGCACGTAGCTTCCTCGATACAAATTTCCAGTAAGGTTTTCTATCTATGTCCGATAAAGCCGTTGTTTTAGTATCCGGTGGGTTAGATTCGTCTACTGTTCTAGCGCTGGCTTTACAACAAGGTTATCGATGTTACACCTTAAGCTTTGATTATGGACAGCGCCATCGGTCGGAGTTAGAGGCCGCTATGCGTGTATCTGAGCTAATGAAAGTTGAAGAACACAAAATTGTTAGGCTTGACCTGGGAACCATTGGCGGATCTGCCCTGACTGACACTACAATAGACGTTCCTGAACAAGAGACTGCTGGTATTCCTGTTACCTATGTTCCTGCACGAAATACTGTCTTTTTATCTATCGCGCTTGGTTGGGCTGAAGTTCTTGAGGCAGATACTATCTTTCTTGGCGTTAATGCTGTCGATTACTCGGGATATCCGGATTGTCGCCCTGAATATATTTCTAGTTTCGAAGCAATGGCTAACCTTGCTACGCGGGCAGGTGTTGAGGGGAGTAAGCTATCTATTCAAGCGCCACTTATCGACATGACCAAGGGTGAGATAATCAGTGCTGGCGCCGCTTTAGGAGTCGATTATAGCCAAACAGTTTCATGCTATCAGGCTAGTTTAGAGGGGTTAGCTTGTGGGAAATGTGATAGCTGTCGGTTGCGCATTGAAGGTTTTAATCAGGCAGGTATTCCTGATCCCACTAGGTACAAAAATAGTGCTTGAATTTTAACTTCCCATCAGTATGATACGCACCTCCTCTGAGGGCCGTTAGCTCAGTTGGTAGAGCAGTTGGCTTTTAACCAATTGGTCGCGCGTTCGAGTCGCGCACGGCCCACCATTTTCGAATTAGGACTGGCTGTTACAGAGCCGAAAATCGTCCCAAAAACTTAGATCTATTGAGATCTCTTTGCTTAACTGCTATATCGAGAAAGCGCTTTAACTATAAGCTGGTGTCAACTTCACTCACTTTAAATTTCATAGTTTTGGCAACAAAATCAACGATACCCGTAGCAAAATTGAGCTTACCACTGCTTGTAGGATCAAAGGTGTACATTTTGAAGACTTTACCTTGTTTTACATAGGCGCCTTGAAGAGTAGCGGTGACGATATCTTCTCCATTTTGTGTCCAAGCAAACCCCGTAAACTCTCCTGCTGTACCTAGATTTTGTTTGTCAGTAAATACATATGATAAGTAGACCCGACCATAAGGGCCTGCATCGCCAGATGCCGAGACCTCAAAAGTCTTGCCTCCATCTCTGGTAAAAGTGGAATCAATTACGAAATTTCCTTCGAAAGAATCTTTACTTAAGATCATATCTTGTGCAAAAACACTAAAATGAAAAGTTGAAATTAACAGGGTGAGTAATAGGGCTATTCGCTTCATTAGTAATCCTCTTGTTTAGTTTCTAGTGTAGCTAAAATGGTATCAGAGCTTGATAATCCACTCAAATCCGCATAAATCGCCTAGCAATTTCCTTTTAGTCGCCTAAAAAGCCCCTACCGTCGCAATAAGTGATAATACATAGGGTTACCCTCTATCGTGCGTTTATTAAAATATCATTCCAACTACTCCAAGGGTCTTTAAATGTTCAAACATGTTGTTAGCGCTTTAGTTTTAATTATCAGTTTGCAAGGCTGTGGTGGAGGGGGAGGCTCTTCTTCAACTCCAGTGGGACCGCCTGCTGACACCACACCGCCGGTGATTACAGTCTCAGGTGATACTAACGTGAATCATGAGCAAGGCACTACCTATTCGGATGCGGGTGCTACAGCAACAGATAATGTCGATGGGGATGTGTCTGTAGAGGTCTCAGGTAGCGTTGATGGTGCAGTTGCAGGTACTTACACCATCACCTACTCAGCGTCTGACCAAGCGGGTAATTCTTCTTCAGCAACTCGGACAGTTCAGGTTCAGGATACTATTCCACCAGTCATTACCTTAAATGGTGAAGCTAGCATAACTATTGAGCAAGGAACGGTATATTCAGATCTAGGTGCTACAGCAACTGATTCGGTTGACGGAGCCTTAGATGTGTCTGTTAGTGGGACAGTAGAAACCGAGGTTGGAGAGTACACTCTGACCTATACAGCGACTGATGCTGGGGGTAATTCTGCCAGTGTTGATCGTATTGTCACGGTTATTGAAGCTGATACAGGAGGCGAACCCGACAGTTTGGATGTGATGATTCTTGACGGCGGATTAGTTGATGATATCTGGGGAGGGAGCTCTTTATTATCATTCTTTGATGAAAAAAATGGCTACGGTGATTGTACAGATGAGGCAGCAGGAACTGAAACCTGTGCCAGTGTTGACTGGGAGGTTGTAGGAGATGAGACTCATGGCGACGTTCTTCAGGTAACCTATCTGCCAGATGCGGGTCATGCAGGATTGGTCGTCGGTCCAACAGCGGCCGTTGATCTGAGTGATTATGCAGAGGGTAGCCTGTCTTTTGATATTAAGATTATAGATGATGGTGCCGCAAATCTGTCTGGCGGTTTTCTAGTTAAAGTAGAGAGTGGCAGTGCTAATTCTGGTGAGTTACCTATACCAGGTATTAATGCGACAGGGGAATGGGAGTCAGTCAATTTTACGGTGTCTTCTTTGACAGCAAGTGGCGCACTTAATCTCTCAGGTATAACGGCGCCTATGGTATTTTTCCCAGCATTTCAAACTGGTGCTGGCCTTGTGTATCAAATAGATAATGTTCGCTTTACAGGCATTAGTGATGGCGCAACGCCCCCCACAGATCCATCGGGCGGTGGCCCTAATGGACCGGTTGATTACACTTTGTTGGAATATGGAGCTGGTAACGTTTCAAATGTTATAAATCCTGCAAGTTATCGTTGTGCAGTTGATTATGGTAACTGGATTTATAATGCAGGATTGGTGGAGCCTGCCATTGCTGCGTGTAATGCATCGACAAGAATACCTACGGGTACGCCTACGCCACTCCATCCACAGTTAACTGATGAAGCCCTAACCAGGCCCGTTCCAACACACAAATGGTGGGGATCAATTCCTTTCTTAGGTGAAATGACAATTGGCGATGCAAATGACCCAGCGTATCTAACACCAGATCCCATACGCGTCCGAGTGAGCAATAAAGGCGCTCGTGTTATGGGCATTCCAGGTGGATACAAGGTTATAGGAAATTTTCCTCGATACGATGGGCCAGTCCCATTTGATGAGGTTTTTGATGGTATTGCTATCGCAAATTCCGCACATAGCAACTTAAATGCTTATTTGAAAGATCACAGTGATGGCTCTGTAACTGTGCGGTGGAAGTCCGGTGACACAGCGGTGATGGATGCAACATTCGTTCATGGGTCTCCCTACGCTTATTTTAAAGTTTATGAGGGAGACGCTCTTCTCCGGACTAAGGCATCAGATAGCGGAGAAAAAGGGACGTTCTATCAAACAGGTGATCACTTGGGCGTATGGACAGATGTATCGGGAGTGCGAAATTCGTTTTTGGTGACAGGTGAAGGTAATACGACATTTTCAAACATTTCAAGCAATGAAATTACCATTAGCAATGCAGCTAATGAGTTCACCCTAAGTTATTTGCCAGTGTTAAGTGGCGAGCCCAGTAACGCAATGTCTAGCTTCTTTGCCGCTAATGCTAGGAATGTTGTGGCATCAGTCGATATTGATTATGCAGTAGATCGCTCAACTAACATGGTGACAGTTAGCCACTCTTATTTCGATGAGCAGGGAGCTAGTATTGAAACTATTGCTGGTTTGCATCCTTTGCATTGGAAGCACTCTTCTCAACTGACCTCCGACTATAAGATTCGCAGTGCCCGTGGGATTATCAAGTTTGCTCAACTAAACGAGTTTAGTTATGAGATTCCATATGTCGGTGTGCTACCAACAATGCCCTCAATAGCAAACACCTATGATCAGAGTGTTCTGGAGGGTCTAGTGACTGACTTTATTGATCAGGGAGAAGACTCCTGGATTAATAGCACTGATACATACTGGTCAGGGAAGGCATATGGTAAAGCTGCCGAGTTGGCGGCTATTGCTGACTCGATTGGAATGCAGAGTGAGGCAACACAGGTTATAGATTGGTTAAAGGCTCAACTATCAGATTGGTTTACTGCTGAGACTGATGGAGAATTAGATGTTTTCCGTTATTTTGTCTATGACGAGGAGTGGGATACATTATTGGGTTTAGAAGAGGCTTATGGATCCCATCAGCGCCTGGCTGACCATCACTTCCACTATGGTTACTTTGTGAGAGCTGCAGCTGAAGTGTGTCGAGTTGATGCGTCTTGGTGTGGTGATGATCAATTTGGACCTATGATTGAGTTGTTGATTCGCGATTATGCAGGTAGCAAGGACGATGACATGTTCCCATACTTACGTAATTTTGATCCGGCGAATGGATTTTCATGGGCGGACGGAAAGGCTGATGCTCTTCAAGGTAACAACAATGAGTCCACTTCTGAAGCGGCCAATGCCTATGGCGCGATTGTCTTATATGGTTTGATTACTGGTAATGATGCGCTAATTGAAAAAGGAATGTATCTGCACGCTTCAACAGCAGCAGCTTATTGGCAATATTGGAATAATATTGATGGTTACAAGAATAGGGGTGGTGACCACGATAATTTTCCTTCAGGGTACAACAAGATTACTACGTCAATTATTTGGGCTAGTGGCGCTGACTTTGCTACATGGTTTAGCGGGGCTTATGCTCATATTTTAGGTATTCAAGGACTTCCATCTAGCCCATTAATTTTCCATGTCAGCCAATATTCAGACTATATGGCTGATTACGTTGCTCTTGGTTTGACTGAATCGAGTAATGGGAAACCCTCTGGATTGATTGATGACCAGTGGCGCGATCTTTGGTGGAATCTGTGGGCCATGACTGATGCGGATGCAGCAATTGCAGACTACAACACCGTAGGCTCAAGTTATGGAGCAGAGGCTGGAGAGTCAAAAGCTCATACCTACCATTGGATACATACATATAGTGCGCTCGGTCATTTGAAAACAGGCACTGGCGAACTAACATCCAACAATCCTGCCGCTTTGGCGTTTGATAAGAATGGTACCAGGACATACGTGGTGTATAACTTTACTAATCAGCCTCAAACGATTGTATATAGTGATGGTAAAAGTTTCACTGCGGTGCCTAACGCGTTCACTACGGCTAGCTCTGCAGACTAATAATTCTTCACACCAATACTCCGATTATCGGGGTATTGGTGTGAAGAGATCTCTGGTATCTCGTAACAAATAATCTGTGTACTGAGTTAGGCTTATTCGATAAAATCGCTCCTATCTTCTAATCTGCGTTAGCCTATGTTCAGCCTATTTAAAAAGCGTAATTTTTCGTTGTTTTGGTTGGGTGAGACCATATCTGTCATTGGCGATCAAATTAGTTTGATCGCTTTTCCTTGGTTGATTTTGCAAATGACTAACAGTGCGGCATTAACTGGTTTAGTGTTTGCCGTGCAAGGAATACCCAGAGCCGCGCTCATGCTTGCCGGGGGGGCGCTAGTAGACCGGACAAGCCCGCGACTTGTCATGCTGGTGTCTAATGGGTTAAGAATGATTTTAGTTGTTTATTTGGCGTATATGATTAGTCAAGATACAGCTGATATCACTTCAGTGTTTCTAATGGCCTTTGCTTTTGGTATCGCGGACGCGTTTTTTTATCCGGCTAGTATTTCGATTTTACCAAGCTTGGTTTCTCGTGATGAGCTTCAGGCGGGTAATGCTGTTTTGCAAACAACACTTCACTTAGGAATGACTGTTGGGCCTATGCTAGCTGCCCTTATTATTGCCGGTGAAGTTTCATCTATCAGCCATCACAGTGAGTTAGATAATGGTGTAGTGAGTAATTATGAGCTTGATCGGGAAGGCCTGGGTAGAGCATTTCTTGTAGATGGAGCAACATTTGCACTTTCGTTTTTGTCCCTCTTATTCGTCAGAGTAAGATCGCTGGAAGAATCCTCCGCTAATGTAGTCAAGACCTCAATGTATGCTGAGATCAAGATTGCTATTCGCTGGGTATCGTCTATTCCCGCTGTTCGCCTTGGTTTTGTTGGCATGGCTGTTATCCATTTCTTTTTTATGCCTATGGTGTTTGTGGGCATTCCAGTATGGGCCAAGGAGCGCTTCTTAGAAGGTGCTTATGTATATGGTTTAGTGACAGCCGCTTTTGGTTTGGGCGCTTTTATTGGCGCTATTGGTAGCGCCTATCTCGCAGCGCCTGATGACAAAAAATTAATACCTTATATGTTTTGGTCCTACGTAT
>Ga0206679_10001598_pt1 | contig 18635 bp, 10 predicted proteins | sample M110012015metaG_FD_155464 | JGI IMG/M metagenome (GOLD analysis project Ga0206679, IMG submission 155464) | Ammonia-oxidizing marine archaeal communities from Monterey Bay, California, United States - M1 100m 12015 | ecosystem: Environmental > Aquatic > Marine > Intertidal zone | place: USA... | reverse complement strand
AGATCAGATTTTGATAGGCGCTGACTTTGGCGATGCAACCATGAATGAGTCTGGTTATCCCATGCAGGTTAAGTTATGGAATCGTGGAGAGGCACTGGAAGAGGCAAAAATTTTCTTTTCAGGTTCCTATGAGAAGATATTCAATTTTCCATTTGTCAGTATCAGACCGGATGGAGAGTATTACGGAATCATTGAGGGGCCAACATTCTTTTCAAAGGTGTTGCATCTTTTTGATGGCGAGAAACTCATAAAGGTTGATCTGCCAAAGATGATTGAAATTCATGGGTTTTTTAGAGACTCACTTATCTTAACCATTGAGGAAGACTGGGGAATCTTTAGTTCTGGATCTTTGCTCGAAATTGATGTCAATTCTGCCATGACAAATAGCATTAATGAGAGTAATGTCACAGTTATTTTTGAGCCAGATGGCAAACGTTTTATATCTGGAGTGAGCATTGGCAAGAATCAGTTGATGGTCAGCATGCTTGAAAACGTCAATGGAAAAATCACAAGATATATGAAACATAATGATCATTGGGTTTCTAAGGATATTGAGGGATTTCAGAACTCAACCATGAATATTTATGGACAAGATGTTTGGTCAGATAATTCTTTCATATCGGTCTCGAATTTTTTGGAGCCTTCAAGTATTTTTCATGCTTCTGACGACACAGATTACAAAAAAATTAAATCTAGAAAAAATTCCATCGATCCAGAAAAGTACAAAGTAGAACAAAATTTTGTTTCTTCTGCCGATGGCACTTCAATTCCATATTTTCTTCTTGCTCGGAAGGGCATAAAGCTAGATGGAAAGCATCCAACCATTCTATATGGGTATGGAGGTTTTCAAATCTCAAAACCACCAGCATATCTGGGTGGCTCGATTGCAGAATATTGGCTTGATTCAGGCGGTGTTTATGTTGTATCAAATATTCGAGGAGGCGGTGAATTTGGGCCAGAATGGCATCAATCTGCCCTCAAAGAGAATCGCCAAAGGGCTTACGATGATTTTATTGCTATTGCCACTGATTTGATCGACAAGGGAATTACTTCTCCAGATCACCTCGGAATTGAGGGAAGATCGAATGGCGGATTGTTGGTCGGTGCAACTTTTACCCAAAGACCTGATTTATTTAATGCAGTGATATGTGGCGTTCCATTATTGGATATGTTTCGCTATGACAAATTACTGGCTGGTGCTTCATGGGTTGACGAGTATGGAGATCCTGATAACCCTGAAGAGTGGGAGTTTATCAAAAAGTACTCGCCCTACCAGAACTTAAAAGAGGACACTCAATATCCTGAGGTATTCTTTTATACCTCTACAAAAGACGATCGTGTTCATCCTGGTCATGCGAGGAAAATGGCAAAGAAGATGACTGATATGGGTTCACCAATTGTTTATTATGAAAATACAGAAGGAGGGCATGCTGGCACTTCAAACATAGACCAGTTTTCCTTTCTCTTGGCTTTACAGCTTGCTTATTTAGAAGATAAGCTGATGAATTAATTATCGAGTTAAAATTATGGAAAAAGATTTAGATATTATTGTTTATGGGGCAACCGGATTTACTGGAAAGCTTTGTGTGGAATACCTTGCATGCCAAGAAAGATCCACAAAATGGGCAATAGCAGGAAGAAACCAAGAAAAACTGAAAAAAGTTGCCGATGAATTGTGTCCTGATGTAGAAATTCTAATTGCAGATTCAGAAGATGAAGATGCACTGGATCGATTGACCCAGAGAACAAAAGTTGTTTTGTCGACCGCAGGACCGTTTCATCGATACGGATCTAAATTGGTTGCATCTTGTGTGAAAAATAATGCTCACTATGTGGACATCACAGGTGAGAATTTTTGGGTCAAAGGACTGATTGATAAGCATCATGAAGAGGCATCAAGAAAAGGGGTTAGAATCATTCCATCTTGTGGATATGATTCGATTCCATCCGATTTAGGCAGCCTTCATTGCGTGGAATCAATGAATAAACCCATCAAGCGTATTGAAGCCTTCCATACCATGAAAGGAGAGGCATCTGGAGGAACTTTGGAGACGATGTTTTCTCTTGCCGATCTTGATTTAGGCAAGTCCTTATTTGATCCCTTTCTACTCAATCCCGAAGGCACGGTTTCTGATGATCAAAAAAAGTTGAGCAAAGATAAAACAGGTGTACTTGAGCAAGACGCAATCAATGGTTGGTCAGGACCTTTTATCATGGCAGCAGCCAATACAAGGGTTGTCAGAAGAAGTGCGGCGTTGCATGAGCAAAAAGGAGAGCGCTACGGGAAAGACTTTACATATCAGGAATTTACCTTTCATAAGAAAAAAACAGGCGCTTATATGGCACTGGCCTTTTTAGCAATCTTTGGGCTTGTCTTAATGACACCGCTTAGAAAAATTGTGAGACCACTGATGAAAAAACCTGGAGAAGGTCCTTCAAAAGAGGTCAGAGAGAATGGATGGTTCAGTGCAACCTATAAAGCCTTGGCTGAGGACGGAGACGTTTCTATTTTTAAAATGCATGGCAAGGGAGACCCCGGATATAAGATCACATCATTGTTGGTTACTGAATCGGCATTGTGCTTGGTTGAAAATGAACAAGATCTTCCTGGCGGACCTGATTATGGCGGTATATTGACCAGCGCATCGGGTCTTGGTGGAGCTTTGATTTCAAGATTGAAGAATGCAGGGATCGTCTTTGAAGGCCCTATGCAGAATTGATAAAATCCATAGAGAGAAAGGATGCAAATACTCAGAACACCCGATGAAAGATTTGAAAATATAAAGGGTTATCCTTTTGAACCTCATTACACAAACATCACAACGCATGATGGCTCGGAACTTCGCATTCATCATATTGATGAAGGTCCCAAAGATGGACCAATTCTATTGGCCATGCACGGACAGCCCGTGTGGAGTTACCTTTATTCAAGAATGATTCCATTCTTAACGTCTGCAGGAATAAGAGTGATTGCTCCTGATTTACCAGGCTATGGAAAATCTGATAAACCTGCCGCCAGAGAAGACTATACCTATCAGAGACAAGTCGATTGGATGGTCCAGTGGCTGACTAAAAATGACCTGTCTGAAATTACTTTCTTTGGTCAAGATTGGGGTGGTCTCATTGGTCTTAGAATGGTTGCTCAAGACCCAGATCGATTCGTTAAGATTTCTATTGGAAACACAGGCCTGCCTTATAATCCAGATGTTCCCAAAGAGGTCATTGATGAAATAAAAACATTCAGAGACAGTAATGAAAAACTAACCATGATGAGGATGGCGAAACAGATCAGGCAGATGGATGGCAAAAGCTTATCGGAAGAGAGGTCATGGAAAACACATCCTGCGCTAAAGTTCATGTATTGGCAGAAGTTTTGTTGGGATACAGAAAATCTCCCAATTGGTCTCGTGAACTCTTTTTCAATGGAGAAGCGATCAAAGATTTCTTTATCAATAGAATATTTCTTTCACCAAATAGACCTGGATCATTTATCACCATTTTCTTCAGACTTAGTAAAAGCATACGATGCTCCATTTCCTGACTCTTCCTACAAAATGGGACCAAGAGCAATGCCCAGTCAAGTTCCGATTATTCCCGATGCCTCTTTAGAGGCACAAAGAGTAGCAAGAGAATTCTTTGCAACATCCGATAAGCCATTCTTATCGGTATTTGCTGGCAATGATCCGGTGACAAATGGGATTGAGAAGGATGTACTAAAAATGGCTCCCAATGCGAAAAGTGCACCACACATCGGAGGAGGTCACTTTTACCAATGGACCAAACCTGAAAAGCTTTCTGAAATTCTGATTGGCTTCATCAAGGAAGTCTAAACAAATCCTCAACGCTGCATTTAAGTGTTTTTACGATCTTTAAAGCAAGAACGGTTGAGGGCACATAAATTCCATTTTCAATCGCATTGATGCTCTTTCTAGAAACCTCCGCACTCTCTGACAATTCCTGTTGTGTCAGACCGGCAGATCGTCTCAGTTCCTCAAGATTATTAAGTAGTTTTTTATGATTCTTGCCCAATTTTATCTCTTTTCAAAGTCCTCGACGGCTTCACTGATTTCCTCGCTTTCTCTCGGATAGAGGTAGCCCGCAATTATTTGACCAATTCCAATAGTGGCAACCAATGCTCCAACGCCCATTAATACGTCTCCAAGAAAGAAAACACCAAAAAGAAATAAACCAATTCCAACAAATAAAGTCGTTACGCCGGTTCTCCTGTAATCTATCGGCTTTTGAGGCTTGTCACCACTATTCAATGCTCTTATTAATTCTTTTATTTCTTCCGGATCATCGATGTTTTTTGCCATCTCGATCATGGTTTCATGCTTGTTTTTATCAGCTAGATATAGCCATACAAAAACGCTTATTGGAATTATGATCCCAGTAAGCATGCCTAAGATAGGTATAAACTCTTTCAAAACTTTCTCCCCTAATAGATTATGTAACGCAAACTTACCATCATTTAAACGGGAAGTAAAGGTTACATATGGGTATTTATTGCTTAGAATTCTGTGCTTAGATAAAGCCTGATTTGCCTCGGCTCAAATATGTGATAGTGAATATCTTCAAAGCCACTCAAGGGCTCTCCAACCAAGCGAGAAGCATAGAAATAATCAACATCATGATCATCAGAGTCAAAGAGGTTTAAGACGTCTAATTGAACTTGCCAGTTATTCATTGACCAGCCAAGTGCAAGATTTGCATAGGTTGAACCTTCTGATTTAATGCTTCCGTCTTCCATCAAAGGAACTTCTCCAAAATATCTAAAACTCAATGATCCGAAAAATCCATTTGGGTATTCCGCAGAAAGGATGCCGGAGGCAACATTTTTGAGTGAGCCGGGCACATTTCTATTTTTAAGATCCTGATCATCAAATTTTGCATTTGAATAGGCGAAGTCAGCTTCTAGGGACCAAATGTCACTGATTGACCATAGGTTATTGAATTCAATCCCCCAACGTTTACTGGGTCTATTTGCTTCGGTGGTTCCAGCATCACCAACAAATAATAATTCTGAATCAAGCTCTAAGCTCCAAATGGCAAGTGATGTATTGAGTTGTTCATTAATGAGCGCTTTGAATCCCCACTCGAATCCAGTTGATTTAACGAGTGGATCTGCGGGTGTTAGTTTTTCTCCAGATATTTTATCAGCAAAGGCAATCACACCTCTGGCATCATTTGAATGAAATCCGTTTCCATAGCTGAAATACATTTCATTATTGTCGGAAAATGCATATGCAATGCTAGCTTTCGGGCTCAGGATAAAATCTGAATCATCCCCCGTTTGATTATTGTCTGTTGATTTGACTTTAAACTTGAATGCATCCGCTCTTATGCCCAATACGGCTCTCCAATCTGCCGTTAAATCTAAAGACATTTCATAGAAGGAACTTATACTTGATTCATCAACTTGATCTTCTCTGATTGGACCAGTGATCTCACGGCCTTTTGATCGATATAAACCCACTGTATCGATTGCATCGTGACGAAAATCTATGCCGAAACGATATTCTGTGAAGGATTGACTGTCACCAATCCAGAGATTTTCATAGCTACCACCAAAGATGGTTCTCTTGTCTTTCTGCTTGAATTGATCTCCTTCAACTGGATCATCAAGAAAGTAGGTGAAGTTGGACCACAGACCCAATTCATAGTCTATGATGTATGTTCTCCATATGATTTGGTTGGTTTCATGATCGTGATTGTATTCACTTGATAGGCTGATTCTATGCGTAGAACCACCCAACGTTTTATCCAGTGAACCGAAATCATCAACCAAGCCCCTGCTAATAGCCCTGCTTGGTATTTGGTCAGCAGAGTTCCACTCATTATCATAGATCATTGCTGTAATGGATCTGTCACCTAGTTCATTGTTGCGAGCAAATTTGAAGAAACCATTGACCTTATTTACATCCTCATTTATGTCATTCCATGGACCATCATAGCCTTGAAGCTCTAGGGCGCCTGTGATCAATTCCGATGCTCTTTGTGTGCTCCCCATTGCCAATATTCGATTGAATCCATTTTCTCCCAATCCAATTTTGATTGACTCATTTTCTAATTGATCGATGGTCTGAATATGGACTCCACCTGCCGATGAAAAGTCTCCAATTTCAGAGTGATACGGACCTTTAACAAAAGACATTTGCTCAATGATTTCAGGTATTAAGAAGTTAATATCGGTATAGCCTTGACCGTGACCGTGACTTCTCATGTTCACTGGCATTCCATCGATCCAGGTGGCGAAGTCTGTTCCATGGTCTAAATTAAAACCTCTTAAATAAAGCTGATTGGATTTACCCGACCCACTGTGCTGAGTCACAATTAATCCAGGCACTGCCTCAAGAATATCCCCGGGACGCTGCAACGGTCTTTTGTATATATCAATTTGACCGATTACTCCCTCTGATGCACTTCGAGCCTCACCCACGAGAACTTTCTTTCTTCCGGTTACTTTAATCTCTTCTAGAACTTCATCGACATGAGCAGAAATATCTCCACTTGTGATTGTCAGGGAAATAAACAAAAGGGCTAAAGAAAATCTATACACTCAAATGTCCTTATATTGGTTTTCTTAGATTGGTAGGGCTAGAAATCCTTAATAGTATTGAGGTGACCTCATCCAAAGAGGGCATTATATTCAATACAAATTTCGTGTCTAGAGTAAGATTGGATTATTTAAATCAGTGCAAAAATAAGCAATCAGAAACCAACGATCTTGATCGAATTAAAGAACTTTCGAGATCGTTTCAGTGCGCCATTTTTCAGTGATTTCAACCTGATTGAAGCAATATATATGATATCCAGCAAGATTGGCTCCACCAATGTCACTGTGTTCAGAAATATCTCTGACTAATTTATCTGGATTATAGATGCTGGATTTCATGAGTTCTGTCGCAACTTGAGATTTTTTTCGTAAGAATCGTAGAGAGTCTCCAACACCTATTCTAAGAGAAGTTTTAAGAAGACGTCCTCGCTCGATGACACCGGGTAATCCCACCCAAACAGGAAGATCAATGCCTTTCTGGTTAATCTCTATCAGCCATTTAGCCAATATATCTGCATCAAAACACATTTGAGTGACAATGAAGTCTGCCAGATCTTTTTTCTCTTCAAGGGCATCCATTAATACTTCATCGCTGACATCAGGATGACCCTCAGGATGAGCAGCAATACCGATTTTATTTAAGTTATGACCAAGTTTCTTTAGAGCCCTTAGCAGATCGCAGGCATTTTGAAAATCACCCATTGGTTCTGGACGGTCACCGCCGGGTACGAAAATACTCTTCACACCTAATGCATCGAGTTTCTTAATAATAGTTTCAAGATGTTTTTCATCGCTGACACACTTCGATGCAATATGAGGTGTAACCTGAAAACCTTTTGCAATCAGTTTTTCGCTCAGTTCTATGGTTTCATCTACACCTTTAGTGGGAGAGCAAGTGACTGCCAAGTGCATGCTTCTATCAAGTGTCTCAAGCTTCTCCTCAATCCCCGGTACCGGAATAATTTCCATATAGGATTTTTCGAGATCCTGTCGCATCCGCTGACTCATGGATTGTGATGGTTCGCTCATGTTAATTATTTTCTCCGAAGTATCTTAGTGAGAATAAATGCTTTTAAGCAGAATTTTGTTGACGCTCTGAGACCATTGCTACAGCCACTGCAGCTGCCTCGGCTGAATCTCTGCAATATCGATCTGCTCCAACGGCTAATCCAAATTCTTCATTCAATGGAGCGCCTCCAACCAGAACAATGTAATCATCTCTTATTCCCTTGTTTACCAATTCATCTATGACGACTTTCATATAAGGCATGGTTGTTGTGAGAAGAGCCGACATTCCCAAAATATCGGGTTTATGTTTTTCTAATGCAGCGAAATAATCTTCAACCGAATTATTGATGCCAATATCAAACACCTCAAAACCTGCCCCTTCACACATCATGCCAACAAGATTCTTTCCGATGTCATGAATGTCGCCTTTCACTGTCCCTATGACCATAGTGCCAACTGGCTTGGCACCGGTCTCAGCCAGCAAAGGTTTAAGAATTTCCATACCGCCTTTCATCGCGTTTGCTGCCAACAATACCTCCGGTACGAATAGGATTCCATCGCGAAAATCAATCCCAACAATGGTCATTCCAGCAACAAGGGCTTCATTTAGAACCCTTTCAGGAGACCATCCACGAGACAACAATATGTTTGTGCCTTCTTCTATTTCTTCCTTGAGGCCATCGTATAGGTCATCGTGCATTTGCTCCACGAGCTCTTCATCAGACAAATCTTCTAAGATGATGTCGTCTTCATTTTCTAAATATGAGTCGCTCATAAGTTAATCTCATTCAATTGTTTTGATAATTTATTTTCTTTTAACGAATTCAATCAATAATCCCTATCTTCAAATTCAGATTTTCGTTTAGTTATAAACTCAAGTAAAGCTTCATCAATTGCTGGATCCAATGCCGGTGCTTCGTATTCATTGAGCATTTTCTTCCACTTTGAATTGGCACGCATTGCACAGTCCATGCTGCCTTCTTCCTCCCATTGCTCAAAACTATTGTTATCGGCGATTTCAGATCGATAAAAAGCTGATTCAAAGTTTGCTTGCGTATGTGCTGCTCCAAGAAAGTGACCGCCCGGACCAATTTCTCTAAACGCATCCATTGCTAAAGAGTTTTCTGATAATTCAACTCCATCGAGCATCACTGCGAGCATTCCCGCTTGATCGGCATCCATTATAAATTTTTCATAGCCCATAGAAAGCCCGCCCTCAAGCCAGCCAGCTGTATGCAGCATAAAATTAACTCCTGCTAAGGCAGAAGCTTGCAATGTATTGGCAGATTCATAGGCTGCTTGTGCATCTGGAATTTTTGATGCGCACAACCCACCGCCACTTCTGAAGGGAACGCCCAATCGCCTGGCAAGAGCTCCGACTATTGTCATTACATGACCGGGTTCTGGAGTACCAAATGTTGGAGCACCCGATTGCATAGAAACGGCACTCGCAAAAGTTCCAAAAATTACTGGGGCTCCTGGTTTAACCAACTGAATATATGCCATCCCAGCGAGTCCCTCAGCAAGAATCTGCGTAACTGTCCCTGCTATCGTAACTGGTGACATTGCACCAGCCAGAATAAAGGGCGATATCATTGTTGCTTGATTATTTTCTGCGTAAACAGTTGCAGCGCCAAGCATTGTGTCGTCAAATGTTAACGGTGAATTGGCATTGATTAGGCTGGTTAAGACCGTATTTTCCTGGACAAAATCATCTCCAAAAACCAGTTTTGCCATTGCCACCGTATCTTGAGCTCTTTCAGGATGTGTTACCGATCCCATAAAAGGCTTATCACTGTATTTGATATGACTGTATATCATGTCAAAGTGACGTTTATTGACAGGCACGTCAACCGGCTCGCATATGGTTCCACCTGAGTGGTGAAGGTTTGGGCTCATATAGGCTAATTTTACGAAATTTCTAAAGTCTTCAATTGTTGCGTATCTTCGACCCTCATCTAAATCTCTAACAAACGGTGACCCGTAAGCTGGGACGAGAACTGTTCTTCGTCCACCGATAGTTACATTATTGTTTGGATTTCTTGCATGCTGTATGTATTCACTCGGAGCATTTGATTGAATGATTTCTCGACACAAGCCTTTGGGAAATCGAACGCGTTCACCATCGATGTCTGCGCCTGCATTCTTGAATAGATCTACTGCTTTTGGAAAATCACGGAACTCAATTCCAATTTCCTCAAGCAGAATATCGGCATTTCCTTCTATTAAAGCAAGTCCTTCGTCATCAAGGATTTCAAAATATGGAATCTTACGCTCAATATATGGGCGATAATTGGTTACGCCTTGCTCTCTGGCAGCAATTTTTCCTCTTCGTCCACCAGATTGTCTTCGTCTTTTTCTTTCTGGCATAACTTACCTCATTCCCATTGAATTACGAACGAACCCTTTCATTATTGGGATCGTAGAGAGAACCCTTGCCAACGATTTGAACAGTCATGGGATAAACGCCATCCCCATTCTCATTGAAGTATTCCAGTGAAAGTTTCTTGCCTTGCAGAGCAATATTTTTTGGCAAATAACCCATAACAACTTGTTTTTTGATTGATGGACAGTAAGACATGCTCGTACTATATGACCTTCGACCTTTGCTATCTATGGGCACTTCACCTGTATCAGGATCAATGATTGGTGAGATGCCAACTGGGTATCGAGCACCTTTACCTGAAACATCCAAATCATCGAGTGTCATGGTGCACAGAATTGCACTTGGCTCCTCTTCTCGATGTGCAAGATGTGCCGCTTTGCCATGAAAGTCTGCTTCTTTGACCTTAGGTCTTTGAACAGCTGATTCGCATGCATTATATTCGGTCAATAGATCTGCACCTTGAAGCCTAAAACTCTTTTCTAGGCGTCGACTATTGGCATAGGTTTCGATGCCAACTGGCACCACTCCAACTTCAAGCAGAGAGTCATAGAGCGCAAGACCTTCTTCGGTATCATTGTTTAAGTAGATTTCCCAACCGCTTTCTCCAACATAGGAAATGCGTGCAGCCCAAACATCAATTGATTTTCCACCGGATAAATTGAGCGTGAGATGTTTTGCTGCAACAAAGGGGAAATTCTCAATGCTGATTTCATTGGGGTCAATAAAATGACCTAAGGCATCTTTCGCTTTGGGGCCCCACAGACCTAGAGTAGCCATATCATGGGTCCTTATATTAATGTCTGCTTCGAGTCCCATATCGTCTCTATAATTACGCAAAGTGACCCAATCCTGATTACCATCTGCACCACCAGTGACGACCCGATAGCGATCAGTGCTCAAGCGAGAGATAGTCAGGTCTGCATGAACTCCACCATCATCATCCAAGAAATTTGTATAGATAATCTTATCTTCTGGTGTATCGCCTCCAACCTTAGCCACTGAAAGATGTTCCAGCATCCGTTCTGCATCTGGACCCTCTACATCGACAATTGCAAAATGCGATAGATTGATCATTCCTGCAGATTCACTCATGGCTAAATGTTCAGCATTAGCGATTTCATAAGGCACATGTCTCCGATCCCATTCGTTTTCTCTAAGCGGGACCTGTTGTAAATAATTATCGAGTTTTTGTTTGTTGCTCTCATATGCAAAAGCACGTTCCCAGCCTCCGACTTCATTCTCAAAATAGCCACCCAGCTCTTTCTCTCTTGCATAAAAAGGACTTACGAATAACTCCCTACTGCTTATGTAAGGTTCTTTTGGATGAACGGGAGGTGTGTAGATCGTTTGTGCATTTTCGAAAGACCGAGTTTTTACAAACGCTTTTTCTTTTTGTGCAGGATAAAATCTAGCAATGTCAAAGGAGTGCATATCCATCTGCGTTTTACCATTGGCCATCCATTCGGCACACAGTCGGGCACAACCAGGACCGTCTTTTACCCATACTGCTTCACATAACCAAAATCCTCTGACTTCAGGGCTCTCACCAATTAAAGACCCGCCATCTGGCGTTACTGAGAGCAGCCCGTTAAAAGAACTTCTTTCATCCCAGCCTAATTCAGTAAGGATGGGCGTTGTTTCAAAGGCTTTTTCGAGAGGTTCGGCGATTTCATCAAGATCCAGATACCTCATTGAATCAGACATCATGGTTTTTTCAGGATTGCCAATGTCCTCAGCATCAACCAGTCGAGGTTTCTTGTCTTCATAAAATCCCCACTCTAGCATTCCACCATGAAGCTTACCCGTATCTCTGACATAAGCCGAATTGCCTTGATCACGCATCAATGGATAAACGAGAAAATCTTCTGCTCCTTCTGCCTCAGGGAGTGGACCAAAGAATAACAGAGGATGCTCAACAGGCATGAGAGGGACTTGAACACCAGCCATTTCTCCGACCAAAGGCCCCCAGATGCCTGATGCAATCACCACTTTGTCTGTTTTGATTGTCCCTTTGTCTGTTTTCACACCAGTAACGCGTCCGTTTTCAATGTCAAAGCCGACCGCTGGTGTATCAGTATATGTTCTGAGCGTACCTTCTTCTTTGGCGCTTTCAATTGCGAAGCGAACCACATCTTGTGAGCGAGGCGTCACCAATCCGGCATCTGGATCCCACATTGCGCCACGAATTGATTCTTCATCCAGTAGAGGAAATTTCTCTTTTGCTTCTGCGGCTGAAATCAGTCTGACATTGGTTCCAAAGGCTTTGCCCGATGCCACCTTTCGTTTCAATTCTTCCCATAGGACATCATCGTCTTTGCGGCAGATTTCTAGTCCTCCTTTTTTAAGGAAGAAGCCATTATCTTCATAAAATTTCCGACTAAAAGCCGTCGTCCAGTTGCCAAGTTTGTCATGAGTTGTATTGTAAACAAAGTCCGAGGCATGAGCTGTGGACGCAATATCTGATGGTATCACTGAGGATTTTTCCAGACCTACAATATCTTTTTGGCCTAACTCTGTGAGCCAGTATGCGAGCATCGATCCAACAATACCGCCAACACCAACGATAACAACTTCTGCTTCCGTTGGAAATTTAGAGGCCATGTAAAGGAAACCTGATGGATTGCATACTCATAATAAGCATCATCTCACCACTAATTTTTACCGGAATCAATCTTTTTTAATTGGAATCAATCTTTAATTTTTCATACAAGTTTCTTGCAGCAATAAATGCAATTAAAGCAAACGGAAGACCAGTGACAATAACCGATGTTTGCAATGCGGATAGTCCGCCACCCATCAATAGAATGATAGCTATTATTCCAAGGGTTAATGCCCAAACAACTCTTGTTAGTATCGCAGGATCTTGTTGCACAGAATCACCCTTATTCGAACTAGTCATCATGGCACTGACCAGTGCACCCGAGTCAGAGGAGGTCACAAAAAAAGTAAGAATATTGATCAAGGAAAGGCCCATCAAAAGAGATGAGCCAGGATACTGCTCCAAAAAAATGAAAAGCGACGATGAGATATCTTCATTGATTGCGTTCGCCAGTGACCCAGTTGTTGTAAATTCTTGATGTATTGCTGCGTTTCCAAACACGCTTAGCCATATGAAGACAATCAGTGAAGGCAGTAAAACAACACCAAGAATAAATTCTTTAATGGTTCTTCCGTAAGAAATTCTTGCAATGAAAAGTCCCACAAACGGAGACCATGCGAACCACCAGCAGTAATAGAATAATGTCCATCCATTTTGCCACTCCGAATCATTGTAGGCATTTACGTTGGTTGAAAGGCTAATAAAGTTTTGGATGTAAGATCCAACATTTTCTACAAATCCATCGAGAATATACCCACTAGGACCGAGGAGAAATATGGCGATTAAGAAGCAACCGCATAAAATCATATTTAGTTGCGAGAGTCTTTTTATGCCAGCATTCAGACCTAGAACTACACTGATAAGCCCCAATAAAGTAATAAAGATTATAATCCAGAATGTTCCCATTAGGCTTGAATTTGCTATCCCTAGGTACTCGAGACCCGTACTTATTTGAGTTGCTCCCAAGCCCAATGATGTAGCAATCCCGAAGACTGTTGCGAGAATAGCGAATACATCAACGGTCACTCGACTCCAGGCACTTTCCAGCCCAATGTCTAAAAAGAATGAGCTGACCCTGAAAGGCCTTCCTAAATTAAATGCAAAATATGCAAAACATAATCCCACAACACCGTATATAGCCCAAGCGTGAAAGCCCCAATGTAAAAATGTCAGATTCATTGATAAAGTGGCTCTCTCATTGAAAGAAACACCTTCTTCGAAAAGCACCAATGAGCTCAGATGGGAAACAGGTTCCGCGACGGAGTAAAATATGACTCCAATACCCAATCCAGCACTGAATAACATTGCAATCCAATTGATAAAGTTAAATTCCGGTTTAGCATCAGCTCCGCCCAACCGAATGCTTCCAAATCGACTGATTGCCATCCATATACAAAAAATTAGAAATCCGTTTGCGCATAGAACAATTAACCATCCAAAATTATTGGCTATGAACGATTGTGTATTGCTGAAGAGATTGCTGGCAGTGTCTATATTAACCAGGGTAACCCCTATAAAGGCTGCGATAAGAAATAATGAAATAAAGAACCTCTTGTAATCAATACTTTTAAGCATGAGGAGCCGAGAGTGTTCTTTTATATGACATTATTATGGAGAAAATAGCTTTTGAGACAATCTATATTATCTTTAATGACAGTCAAGTAATTATTGTTTTTAAGCCACTCTGAGACCAAATAAAATCATTTTATTGACGCTGAAACCCCCAATTATATAGGCTTTGGGGCTTGATCCGAATGAGTTCTATAAATTTAAAGATAGATATACTAGAATATCCCGATATATATATTATTTACTTCGTCAAAGTGGGGGTTACCGAATGACAAGAAAAGAACTTAAGGCCTTAAGAAGAACAAAGGCAATAAAGAAGAAACAAAATATTAATAAGGCTCAGTCAGCCGCAGCTATAGTCGCAGCAGGTGCAGTACTGGCCACTTCTAATATAAGCGCTCAAATTGAAGAAATCGTAGTTACATCTAGAAAGAAAGAGGAGACTCTTCAGGATGTTCCTTTACAAGTTTCTACACTGACAGAAGAGTCATTAGAGGCATCTGGAATCAACACCTTTGAAGATTATCTCTTGGAATTGCCAGGAGTTACTGCAGGAGGATCAGGTCCTGGTCAAAACACAATATACATTCGTGGCCTTGCTTCCACTACACCTAACCTTACAACGGCAGGTGTTGCTGGTTTAGCACCCAACGTATCTTTTTACTTGGATGAGCAACCATTGGCGCAACCAGGAAGAAACTTAGACGTATATGCTGCAGATATGGCTCGTATTGAGGTTCTATCTGGACCACAAGGAACATTGTTTGGTGCAAGTTCACAGGCAGGCGTTGTCAGAATGATCACCAATAAGCCCAAAATGGGAGTCAGTGAGAGCAACGTTGAGTTTGAGTACCGATTCACACCAGAAGGCGACACAGGATCAAAAATTGAAGCAATGACAAATATTCCTCTCGGTGAGAGTACTGCATTGAGAATAGTTGCCTATAAGGATGATAAGGGCGGCTATATTGATCAAGTTGCAGGTAAAGTAGATGTAACCGAATCAGCGCGTTTTAGACCTGCTGGCTACGTAAGGCAAAATGGCCTTCCTGTCTCTTCTGCAAGAGCAGGTTTTAAAGCCGGAACAGACTTCTCTGGAGCAACTATTATTCCAGCTGTAGCTATACAAGAGGAAGATGCAAATGATTCTACTTACCAAGGTTTCAGAGCGTCTCTAGCTCAAGATCTCAGCGATCAATGGAGCGCTAATTTAGTCTTAGCACATCAAAAAATTGATGCTGATGGCGTTTTCTTTGCTGATCCGACATTGGGTGATCTAGAAATTCAAACATATACAGCGAATTCAATAGATGATCAATATGACAACATGAGTTTAACTCTTGATGGAATGATTGGAGATCTTGAAGTTGTTTATGCTGGAGCATACACCGATAGAGAAACAAATCAGATGGTTGACTACACCGATTATCTATTCGTTGGTCAATATCTTCCATATTATATTTGTGACTATTATGTATCTTATCCTCAGGGTGGAGCTGCAATTGGAACATGCGGTGGCCCTAACTTGTTGGTTGATTCAACTACCAATACTGAGGTAACTAGTCACGAAATTCGAATAAATGCAGATATAAGCGACACCATGTCAATTACAGCTGGTGCGTTCATGAGTGATACTGAACTTCTAGAATTGAACTTGTTTACTTATCCAGAGGCAGTCAACAATGACATAGACTATGCATGCAACTATGCTCTGACCGATACATCTGTATCCGGTTCGATCAATAACGCATCGCCTGGGTGGTTCTCAGCTGGACCATTTTGTGAACCGGTCATCTTCTTTAATGATATTAAGAGAACCGATGAACAGAAAGGGTTTTTTGGTGAGCTTAATATCGCATTGAGTGATACTTCAGAACTTACTTTGGGTGCTCGCTGGTATGACATTGAGGTTGATTTCGAGGGAAGTGCAAACTCATCATTCTTTAATGGTTTTGGCAATCCAGATACACAACAATTTGGATCCAACTTATCGGCTCAATACGCTCCAGGTAATGCAAATGGATACCCAGATACAGCCAGTACTGATGGCGTGATTGGAAAGGTAACCTATTCTTGGAATCCAAGTGACGAGGTTATGTATTATCTAACCTGGTCTGAAGGCTTTAGACCTGGTCTACTAAATAGACCAGTGGGTAGAACTGCTACAGATGCAAATGGTAACGTGATATATTCGGTACCTCCAGAAATCAAGTCAGATGAAATTACAAACTATGAGTTCGGTTGGAAGACAGTTCTTATGGATGGTCAACTTAGGTTCAATGGAAGTGCTTTCTATGTAGATGTAGAAGGACTTCAAACAACCATATTTGATCCAAGCATTGTTAACTTGTTCTTCTCAGATAATGCAGCAGATGGTGAAATCACAGGAGTAGAGGGTGACTTTACTTACTACGCTGATAAAGAAGGATTGACTGTTTCAGGTGCGTTCTCAGTCTTAGATACTGAAATAACAAAGAAATTAGTACCTACTAATGATGTTATTGTTGGAGAGGAATTGGCATTTGCCCCGGGTTTCCAAGCCAATCTAAGAGTGAGGCAGGAATGGGAAATGTCAAATGGATACACTGGACATGCTCAAGTCTCATTGACTCATTCGGGCGATAGTTTTTCAGATGTGATGGAACCAAATAAAGCCGTACAGCAACAGTATAGCTATATGGACGTTCGCTTTGGAATGAGCGATGGTGAAACCACCGCTGAGTTCTACATAGATAATGTTACGGATGAAAGAGCTGAAATCAGTAATACCTTTGTATTTGATAGACAGCGTATATCTTACATAAGGCCTATGACTATGGGCATAAGGTATAAAAGAAACTTTTAGTTTTAAAACATAAGCTAAAATTTAAGAAGGGAGCTTAGGCTCCCTTTTTAAATGGATAACGAGAATCATTATTTCTTCAATAATACAATAAATGTCAAAAACTCAATTAGATACATCAAAGGCGATTAAAGCAGTAAAGGAGGCTCGATTCATCGAAGCGCTTAGATTGTTGAAATTCAATCTTGAGAAAGACCCAAATCATATCGATAGCCTTTATTTAGCTGCAGTTAGCTCGAGGTATTTAAAGAGTTTCGATGACTCAAAAAAATACATTGAAGCCTTATTGATGAATGCACCTGACATGGGGAGGGCTTACCAAGAACTCGGCCACCTAAGCAGAGATACTGACAACGAAGAAAATGCAATTAGGCATTATCGACAAGCTTGCGAATTAAACCCAGCGTTAAAGTCCTGTTGGCAGGAGCTATATAATTACTTTAAAAGAAATAAGAACCAGCCTGCTGCGGACCACGCATACATGCAAATGAATACCCTAGAGTCCATGCCGAGAACTTTGCTTTATATAAGCCAAATTCTCAACGAAGGAAAGTTAGGCATAGCGGAGGAGAAGTGCAGAGAATTTCTTAAAAAAAACCCAACCAATACCTTTGCAATGTCGCTTTTATCTGAAATCGCTGATCGATTGGGATATTTTGACGATGCTGAATTTTTGCTTGAAAGCGCGGTTAAATTAAACCCCAATGACGGCGAGCTTCGCATGAAATTTGCGATGATTCTTCGAAAAAAACAAAAATTTTCAAAAACCATGGAACAAATTAATATTCTGTGTGAAAAATTTCCTGAGAATCTCTCTTATCAGGCTCAAAAGGCGAGCGAAGTCATGCAGAACGGAGAGCACAAAGAAGCGATTGATCTATTCGATGAAATCCTCCGCAAGAACCCATACAACTTTAGCATTCTAACATCCAAGGGACATGCACAAAAAACTCTAGGCCAGACTGATCAGGCAATAGAAAGTTACCAGACTGCTTACAACGCCAAGCAAGATCATGGCGAAGCATTCTTTTCATTGGCTAATTTAAAAACATATTCTTTTACCAAGAATGAATTAAGCAACATGAGAGAACAACTCAAAAGGGTTGACCTAACCTTAAGAGATAAATCCTACTTTCATTTTGCATTGGCTCAAGGTTGTGAGGCGATTGATGAATATGATGAAGCTTTCTTTCATCTCAATGCCGGAAATCAGATTAAGAATAAACAAAGTAAATATTCCATTGAAAGAATGGATAAAGAGTTACAGGCACAGATTGATGTGTGCGATGAATCGTTCTTTGAAACTCACGGCGACGGTGGATATGAAACAAAAGATCCAATATTTATTCTAGGTTTGCCAAGGGCTGGATCAACTTTAATCGAACAGATATTAGCTTCTCATTCCATGATCGATGGAACGCTTGAGTTGCCAAACATTCTCTCTATGGCGCAAAGCCTTAGAGGCGATGATATATATGGCAAGGAGGGCAATTATCCAAAAAGCATGAAAAATCTATCGCTTGATCAAAGAATAGAAATGGGAAGTAGATTTATAAATGACACGAGAATGCATAGAAAAGATGCCCCAAGATTCACCGATAAGATGCCCAACAATTTTCGTCATATTGGGCTCATTCATTTGATCATGCCAAATGCAAAAATTATAGATGCTAGA
>Ga0206679_10001594_pt1 | contig 18646 bp, 11 predicted proteins | sample M110012015metaG_FD_155464 | JGI IMG/M metagenome (GOLD analysis project Ga0206679, IMG submission 155464) | Ammonia-oxidizing marine archaeal communities from Monterey Bay, California, United States - M1 100m 12015 | ecosystem: Environmental > Aquatic > Marine > Intertidal zone | place: USA... | reverse complement strand
GTGACAAGTCGCGGCGAATCGTGTACGCTATATCTAAAGGAAAATTACTATCTCCCACATAGATAACATCTTGCTCAAGAGTATATGTGATTGCATCTGTGAAGTATGAATCTCCGATGTGCAATTTCCCCTCCCTTAGAGTGTATGCAATATTAAAGGTGCTGGTTGAAAATCCAGAGTAAATCCTATCGCGATCCACAGTATAGAGGATCTCTCCACGCCACCCATTTCCATTCCTAACCACTCCACCATCGATGTGGCTGATTACCTCATTCCATCGAAGAGAATTTGATGGGTAGAGGTATGTTGCGGTTTGGGCTAAAGAGCTAAGGGAAACAATCGCAAGAGCACAAGTGAGGATTAAACGCATTCTAAAGTCTCTTCGTAAACTACGCAAGCCGCTTGAAGCGCTTGATCTATATCAGCGATGAGATCCTCTGGGTGTTCGAGTCCGATAGAGATACGAACGAGACCCTCTGTTATTCCGTGTTTTAATTTTTCTTCAACAGAAACTCCAGCGTGAGTCATACTAGCGGGGTGCTCAGCTAAAGACTCAGTTGACCCAAGACTGACAGCGAGTTGTATATGGTTGAGGGCGTCTAGGAAAGCAAAGGCAGCCGGACGTCCACCAGGAAGTTCCATAGCGAACATTGCTCCGCCGTTAGCCTGCTGCTCTTTCACAATTTCAGCGGACTGAATATCACCAGACCCCTCTAAATCTTCTGCCCAAGCAGAGTAGATTTTATTTATTCCAGAAACAGGTGTACCTGGAGCCTCTTGGATATGGTCGAGGATAAGGCGGGCAGAATGGATTTGTCGGTCAACCCTAACTTGAAGAGTTTCCATAGACCTTGACAGCATCCAACACGTGTGTGGGTCAGCCATACCTCCAAAGAACGTTCTATACTCAAACACCTTTGCCATTGCCAGCGCTTCTCCACTGACCGCTCCAGCTATAAGATCGCTATGTCCCCCGATATATTTCGTTGCGGAGTAAACGTTTAAATCAGCACCTAGCTCTAAAGGCCGTTGTATAATAGGCCCTAAGAAGGTGTTATCAACGGCTACAATTATGCGGTGATCCTCAGAAGAGTTTTTCTTTGCCCAATCCGCAGCTGTTTTAATGCTATGAACTTGCAGTGTGGGGTTTGCGGGGGTTTCCAAGTAAATCATTCCAGGTAGCCCATCCGCCTCAGTCACAGATGCTAAATCATCGAGACTCTCCATGCTTTTAACACTTACACCCATAGACGGAAGGATATCATCAACAATGTGTTGAGTTCCACCATATAAAGGGCCTACATACCAAAGTGGCTTGTCAGGACCCGTTAAAGCAAATAACATGGTGCTAATTGCAGCCATTCCGCTTGCAAAAAATGCAGCAGCGTCAGATTCATCCCATGCAGCTAATCGGGTTTCAGCTACGCTTAAAGTTGGGTTTCCTAAACGACTATAGATAAACCCTCCTTCTGGCGGTGTCTCAGCACCCTCAACACCGTAAGCAGTTTCCATATGAGCCGCACCAATAGCCGCACTAGGAAAAACAAATGTAGAAGCTGGGTATATAGGAGGTTTAACAGCTCCGTTGTTATCAGCAGGGTTATATCCAGCAAATAGTGCTTTTGTCTCTAAATGTGTGTTCATGTGAGTAAAGCTACTCTATTGTTTTGTTATTAGTTAGATGTTTAGAACAAATGTGTTGTATTGTCTAAAATTACATTAATTTGTGCAAATTTGTGCTGATAATAGATGTGTAAACAGAACAAATGAATCTAATAGACGCTTTAGACCGCACAATTGTTGAACATTTAGAGTTTGACGGACGTTGTAGTATGCAAGATTTAAGCGATTTGACGGGATTAAGCCGCAGCGCTGTTTTTGCCAGAGTGAAACGCTTAGAAAATGATGGGGTAATCCAGAGATATACTGTTAAGCTTGACAGGAAAAAGATGGGTTTAGGGCTTAAAGCGTTTTGCAGCGTGAATCTGAAACTACATGAACGAGCAGCTCTTGAAGAATTTGAACACGATATAGGAAGCTTTAAAGAAGTTAGATCATGCTACCACCTAACGGGAATATCAGATTATATGCTCGAGATTAATGTCCCAGACATGGATAACTATCATAGATTTATAACAAGAAAACTTGCTGCATTAGATAATATTGCCCAAGTAAAAAGTATGTTCGTAATGAACGAAATAATAGAAAAATAAATCTTGTATTAATCTAGTATTGCTGCGATTCCAGGAAGAGTTTTCCCCTCCAAATATTCTAGCATAGCTCCGCCACCAGTGCTCACATAGCTTACATCATTAGCAAGCCCACAAACGTTAATTGCGGCAACGGAATCTCCCCCACCGACAAGCGTGTAAGCTCCCTTTTTTGTAGCATCCTTTAGAGCATTTGCCACTGTGAACGTACCTTTAGAGCAAGCTTCAAATTCGAAGACACCCATAGGACCATTCCAAAGAATAGTTTTGCTTTCACTTACAGCAGCGGAAAATTTTTCACAAGCTTTTGGGCCTATGTCCAGGCCCATCCAGTTTTCTTTGATTTCATCAGAATTCAAAACCACAAAATTTGCATCGGCTGAGAATTTATCCGCACAAATTGAGTCCTCTGGAAGGAGGATTTCTGTGGATTTACTTGCGGCCATCTCTAAAATGGCTTTCGCTCTTACTACCATCTCCTTTTCTACTAAACTTGCACCCACCTTACCGCCTTTAGCAAGTATAAAAGTGTAAGCCATACCACCACCTATCATCAACTTGTCCACCCTCTCTACCATATTTTCTAAAACAGTGAGCTTGCTACTAACCTTAGCCCCTCCTATTATAGCGAGTAGTGGCCTTGCGGGCTCAGACATAACCTTACTCAAAGCGGAAATTTCACCCTCTAAAAGCTTACCGAAAGCCTTGTCTTCAGGGAAAAAGCGAGCAATTACAGCTGTAGATGCGTGATTTCTATGGGCCGTTCCAAATGCGTCGTTAATATATAGATCACCATTTTCAGCCAATTGACCGGCGAAAAACTCATCACCACTTTTTTCCTCCTCATGAAACCTTAAATTCTCAAGAAGAGCTATTTCTCCTGGCTTGAGGTTTTGTGATACATCTAGTGCGCTATCGCCAACACAATCACTTGCAAACTGTACAGAATTTCCAAGCAAACCTTCTAAATGAGAGACGATATGCTTTAAGCTGAACTCCTCTGAAACACCTTTTGGTCTTCCAAGGTGGCTCATTAAAACGACAGAAGCACCACCCTTTAATAGGACTTTGATTGTGGGGAGCGCACGACGAATTCTTGTGTCGTCTTTAATATTACGAGATTTATCTAGAGGGACATTGAAATCTACTCGCACTAATACTCTGCGCCCTCTGATATTTAGATCGGAGATTGTCATTTAGAAAAGAGTAGCCATTCCGACTCTTGCCTCTACGTAAGCCGGAAGGTCAGAAATTGCAACCCGCTCTTGGGTCATACCATCTCTCTCACGAACGGTGACTGCATCGTCACTTAAAGAATCGTGATCTATAGTAATACAGAGAGGGGTTCCTATAGCGTCTTGTCTGCGGTATCGTCGACCTATCCCATCCTTCTCATCGTACTGACAGTTGTGATTGAGTCGTAGTTTAGAAAGAACCTCTCGGGCTTTTTCAGGTAGACCATCTTTTTTCACAAGAGGTAGAATGGCGACTTTAACAGGAGCAAGTGCGTAAGGAATACTCAACACCGTTCGAGAGTTGCCCTCTCCCAAATCCTCTTCTTTGTACGAGTTGCATAGAACAGCAAGGAACATTCTATCAAGCCCTATAGACGTTTCTACTACGTAAGGGACAAAACTCTCTTTTGTTTCAGGGTCGAAGAACCTTAGCTTTTTCCCAGAAAACTCTTCGTGACTTTTAAGATCGAAATCAGTTCGAGAGTGTATTCCCTCTAACTCCTTAAAACCCATTGGGAAATTGAACTCAATATCACAAGCAGCATCTGCATAGTGAGCTAGCTTAATGTGATCATGGAATTTGTAGTTTTCATCTCCTAAACCTAGCGTAGAGTGCCATTTTTTACGCTCCTCTTTCCAGTATTCATACCATTTTTCTTGAGTTCCTGGCTTAACAAAGAATTGCATCTCCATTTGTTCAAATTCACGCATACGGAAAATAAATTGACGGGCGATAATTTCGTTGCGGAATGCTTTTCCTATTTGGGCTATACCAAAAGGAAGTTTCATGCGACCACTCTTCTGAACATTTAAGTAGTTCACAAAAATTCCCTGAGCAGTTTCTGGACGAAGGTATATAACCCCAGAATCGCCACTAACAGCACCTAGTTCAGTACTGAACATAAGGTTAAACTGGCGCACGTCCGTCCAGTTTTTAGTACCGCTAACAGGACAAACAATACCCAAATCTTCAATCAAAGCCTTCACCCCCGCCAGATCTTCGGCATTCATTGCGTCCTTGAACTTTCCGTTTATTTCGTCAATGGTTGTTTGGCGGCGCAGAACGTTTACGTTAGTTGATCGGAACTCAACCTCGTTGAAATCATCACCGAAACGCTTTAGTCCTTTTGAAACGTCTTTGTCAATCTTTTTCTCGATTTTAGCGATATAATCTTCGATTAAGACATCTGCTCGATAGCGCTTATTACTGTCCTTATTATCAATAAGAGGATCGTTGAAAGCATCAACGTGACCGGAAGCTTTCCATGTTTTCGGATGCATAAAAATCGAGGCGTCAATACCCACGATGTTGTCATTCATACGAACCATCGACGTCCACCAATAATCTTTAATATTGTTTTTCAGCTCACTCCCAAGTTGACCATAGTCGTAAGCTGCACTTAAGCCGTCATAAATCTCACTACTTGGAAATACAAATCCATACTCTTTCGCGTGGCTTATCACTTTTTTCAGTCCGTCTTCTTGGCTCATTGCGATTTTGATTTTTGCAATATTGAATGTTTACAGATGACAAAGTTACCTATAACAAGGCGTTGAAGTATATGATATCTTAGTGTTGTGATTAATTTTATGATTTACCGGTTTCATATTTTATGTATAATCACATTTATAGTGATAAATGCATTTGAAAGCCGTGTATATGCTCAGCTTAATTGCCTGACCATACCAGAGAATTTTTCTATTGATTGCGGCGATGTAGACTGGGGTTTTATCTACACAAATACTACCGGTGTGTTCGTTCACCCTTGTGACGACTTAAGCTTAGATCTCAACGCTCAAATTGAGATGCAAGTCAATGTAGATTCTTTAAACTGTGACGATTTGAGTAATCCGAATGTGGTTATTCAAATTACCAGAATATTTTCCTCTGCTTCGGGCGATCTTGTGGACTATGGTTGCGGGCCTGGCATTTTGTGTGAGACCCAGACGATAGATGTTGTAGATTTTGAACCACCAGAGTTTACGGTGTTCCCCGCGGACACATCAGTTAGCTGTGAAAATTGGGATTTGTTAGATTATTTAATTAGCGGGGTGTTTCAGGTTGATTTTTCTGACAATTGCTCAGATGTAAACCAAACAATTAACCTCGACACTGTCTCCGGGCTTTGCGCAGCAGAAATAGAATTTAGATGGGAATTTTCCATTATAGACGGGTGTAACAATACGCGCATAGACACACATATCGTGAATGTGGTTGACACCACTGGACCGGCTATAATTTTTTTACCTCCTCAAGTGCCTTTCCCCACGTTTGAATGTAAAGATCTTGTGACTTGGCCTCTACTAACAGCATTTGACATGTGCTCTCAAGTAGAAGAGGTGGAATGGTCAGATGTAATAGAAGAAGAAAACTTATCATGTCCTAACCATTGGACTCTTTCACGTTGGGCATTTGCCTTGGACGCGTGCGGCAACATGGATTCAACCAAGTATGTTATAGAGGTAAAAGACGAAGCCCCCCCAAGCTTTATTTTCATTCCATCAGACATGTCATTTTCCTGCAATTCCTCACCCGAATTGGGGGAGCCCATTGCGTTTGATGCTTGCTTAGGGAGTATAGATATGGATATAGTGCCTGACACTATTTTCAGCAATTGCCCACAGACGTTTACCATCAACAGAACTTTTATAGCAACGGATAATTGTTTTAATGAGGCATCGGCGAGTCAGGTTATTGAAGTGAGTGACACGGAAGCGCCAACTCTTACAATTCCCTCAGACTTTGTGGTGGAATGTGGGGTGGAGGTTCAGTTAGAAAATGCAATTGCGATAGACCACTGTGACGCATCACCTTCTGTAGAGACAGAAACAGACACAGTAAATATTCAATCCGCTGGAACGTTTACAATAATAAGAACCTTCACAGCATCCGATGCATGTGGGAACTTCGCTACTGGAGACCAAACAATATATATTCAAGACACCTCCCCTCCATTTTTCACCGAATTTCCATCAGATATAATTGTCCCATGCGGGGAAACTTTCACGGAAGACATGCCTGTCTTTCAAGACGGATGCGACCCATCTCCAATTCTATCAAATGTAATTACAGATGAAAATTATCAGGACTGCGCAAACGAGTCTGTAGTGTCGAGGACTTTCGAAATCGAGGACGATGCGGGGAACACCCTTTCACAAACCCAAACCATAACTTTCATCGACGACAGCCCTCCGTTTTTCACTTTCGTTCCTTCAGACATCACCGTGGGGTGCACAAATGATATTGAGATAACAGATCCGGAATACGATGATCTGTGCTCTGCAAATGGTCTCACCCTTACCACAGTTTTTGAAGAGCAGTACCTAGGTTGCGACGACAGGTATGATCAGACCAGAATTTACACCATTACAGACGCTTGTGGGTTGACTACCTCAGCGAACGTAACTATTTTTATTAGGGACACCATAGCCCCGTTACTTGAGACAGAGCTAGACTCCCTATCATTTTTCTGCTCTTATAACGTCCCGAGCTGTGAACAAATGTTTTCTGACCTTGTCTTTGTTGACGAGTGTGGTTCGGAGGAACTTTCCTACTCATGTTCGGATATTTTGATTGAAGGCAATTGCGAGGAGCAAGCTTGCCTTTGGGAAAGAACTTATTTTTGGGAAGACGGATGTGGAAACCAATCGCAGGCAAGCCACGTAATTAGAGTGGAAGAGACAGCGTTTTCCCCAACAATGCCAACGGGAATGACTCCAAATGGAGATGGCGCTAATGATTCTTATGTCATTTTAGACATAGGTCCATTAATCGCGGTAGGCGAGGTAGCTCCCTGTGATTGGATAGACAACACATTATTCAGAGTTATCAATCGCTGGGGCCAAATGGTTTTCGAGGAAACGAACTACAGAAATGATTGGGAGGGAACCTACACAGACGGCTCACCTCTCCCTAGCGGAACTTATTTCATCGTGTTTGAAGCCAATGGCGAGGCGTTCTCAACTTATGTAGATATAAGAAGATGAGAAGCCAGATCTACATATTTATATTCAGCATTCTATTTATGGGAGGCGCCTATGAATCGCATTATGCACAACAAGATTACTTAGCTTCACAATATAATTTCAATTCGTTAATGCTGAATCCCGCATATGCTGGGGCCCACTCATACATACAATTCAGTTCGATGTATCGAAACCAATGGAAGATTGACGGCGCTCCGACATCCCAGGTTTTTTGTCTCGATGGCTCATTAAAGAACGCGCCTGTTGGTTTAGGTTTAGCAATTACATCAGATAGAATAGGTGTGGTTAGCGAGAAAACATTCTCAGGGGATTTAAGCTATAAATTTCGCACTCGTTTAGGAAATGTTTCCTTCGGGATTAGGGCGGGATATGTAGGGTATTCGGCAAAACTTAGCGATTTAATTTATTGGGACGAAAACGACCCGGTTTATAGCAACGGCAATGTCCAGGAGGGGTTTCTTACCCTTGGGTTTGGGACATTTATGTCAGCGACGAGCGGCAAGTGGTATGCCGGACTCTCATCTCCGAGTTATTATGCTAAAGATAATATTCTAAGATCCTCGGCGGATGAGAGGTTCTATAACAGACATTACTATCTCTATGGCGGAGGGGTTAAATCGACATCAATGGGGGTGGATTTAAAACCCAGCTTCCTTGTAAGATACATGGATAACGCTCCAATATTATTTGATCTAAACCTCCATGCTTTATTTATGGAGGACGGGCCCAGTGGATCTCAGATATGGGTCGGAGTTGGATATAGATCGAGCTCTACATATATAGCGTCGCTAGAGGTGGCCCTGCCCTATAACCTCAGATTGGGATATTCGTATGATTTTGCAGCAAAAGGTTTAAACACATACTTAGGGGCCACACATGAAATACAAATTGGTTTCAATTTCGGCGGACGTACTTCGGTAATTCAAAACCCTCGATATTTTTGATGTTTATCAGGAAAACATATTGGGCAAGTGTAGCGATCTCTTATGCATTCATAATCACCTTATTTCTTTCGGGATGCTCTACTCATTTCTTTTTAGAAGGCCAAACTCTTGAAGACGAAGGTCTGTTTGTTGAAGCAGCGGCTCAATATGAGCGTGCGATAAAAGGAAATAAAAATAACGATGCTTACGAGGCTTTAGTTCCGATTTATATTAAACTGAACGTGCACGAAAGAGCCTTAGCCTGCATTGATTTTATCGAGAACACTTCGGGATTAACAGAAAAACTGTTATTCGATAAAGCGGAGACCTTGATGTCTTTAGGGAGGTACGATGAGGCAAAAGAAATTTATAATAAATGCCACAACTCCCCGAAGGTAGAGATAAGACTAGCCACATTAAACTCAATAGATGAAAGGCAGGCCGACAGCGTCTATTTTAAGGTAAGGCCCATTAAAATAATCAGCAAAGACGCAAAAATTTCAACAGTTGCAAGCGCATCTTTGCCACATAAAGTAGGGGGTGAGCTATACTTTGTGGCAGAAAGCCCTCGAAGTTACTCACAGAGACGCGGAGTGGAGACATTTATTGATGATTACACAGGAAATAGGCTAATGGACCTTTGGAAGGGTGTTCTCGTTGACACCTTAGTCACAGAAAACCACCTCGAACTTTTTTCAGAATCCATAACCGAGTTAAATACTGAATTCCACGATGGGGTAGTTGCTCATATTTCAGGTGAATCGAGCGGTGTTTTAGGCAAAACATACGTTCCTCCCCAACTTTCAACATTTGATAAATTAACACGTCCAGTTGGTGAAAAGGTGTTGTATCCTATTCAACTTTTTGAGGCGGAATTAATCATTAGTTCTACAGGCGTTAAAACATGGGAAACAGGCCCAAGAATTAGTTTTTGTGATGAGAAATACATGTTTGCCCATCCCGCTGTTTCTCCCGACGGCAAAACCCTATACTTTACATCAGATATGCCAGGTGGATATGGTGGTATGGATTTGTGGAGCTCAGAGAAAATATCTGGAGAGTGGAGTAATCCTAAGAATTTAGGACCGACAATTAACACAAGCTTAGATGATGCATTTGCAACATTACGTCATTCCGACACCTTATTTTTCAGCTCTAATGGTCACAAGGGTTTAGGAGGTCTTGACATCGTTTTTGCAACCCGCAATAATGACTCAAAAGACTGGCTGAATGTTGTAGATGACCTTCCATATCCAATTAATTCTTCTGTAGATGATTTCGGGGTTCAGCTTTTCCCAAAAGGGTTTCAAGGGGTTTACACCTCTGACAGAAATGGTATAGATGCTCTATATCAGTTTTCAGACTACGATCCAGAGATAACACTATTTGTGGAAATAGTTAATGAGCTTGACGGGACCCCTTGGCCAGGGATAGATGCTGCACTTGAGGCACTAGGAACCCCTGATTTAACGAAATTTACATCCGACGGATCTGGCAAGTGGTCATCTAGGATTCTACGTGAACAAACATATATGATTCAATGCCCTGGAGCGTTGAGATATTCAGCTGTTCCTTTCACCACACCAGAAGATCAAACACAAAAATCTCTTACCATAACAGTGCCCATCCCTATTGTTATCTCAGTTGGGTGCTTGGATCCATTTGCTCTGAACTATAATTCAAAAGCGATAGTTGATGATGGGCTTTGTGAATACACGAGGGCTATTACTCCCCTTAACGCTATCATTGACAATGATAATGAGATTTTAAATGACAAAGACTTAATAACTGAGACAAAAATTATTAAGGGTGATATCGTAAACCTTAACCTGCATTGGGATTTTGACAGGGCTGAACTGAAATATTACGATAGGCCTATCATTGAGACCTTTGCAAGGCACCTAATCAACAACTCAAATGTAAATGTTCTTATAATTTCACACTGTGATTCGAGAGGTAAAGACACATATAACGACTCCCTTAGTCAAGCACGGGCGGATGCGGTTAGAGAAGCTTTTGTTAGGTTTGGCGTAAGCAGTGAAAGAATAACAACATACGGAGCTAGCGAGCAGTTTTTACTTGAGCAGTGCAAGGATGATGAGGACTGTAAAGAGTCAGTACATCAAGCAAATAGAAGGACGACAGCGAATATTTTAAGGCCTGATGAAAGGGCTTATGTGCATAACGTGAAAGCTGGAGAGACTCTTTTTGGAGTTGCGAAAAAGTACGGAGTAAAAATGCAAGAGATTAAAACTTGGAATGGCCTTAAATCCGAGAAAATGAGAGAGGGGCAGGATATATTAATTTATTTGCCTTAATTCGCTAACTTAGCTTAATGTCGAAGAAGCCCGTAATAGGAGTTTTAGGTAGTGGAAGTTGGGCTACAGCACTGGTAAAAATGCTGTGCGAAAATATGGAAGAGCTCAATTGGTGGGTTAGGTCCCAAGACACCATAGATCATATAGCTCTCCATGGAAATAATCCTAAATATATCCAGAGCATTCAGTTTCAAGTAGAGAAGCTCAAACTAACGACAAACATGAAAGTCGTGATAGAATCAAGCGATATAATAATTGTAGCGATTCCTTCGATGTTTTTAGACGATGCGTTTAACGATGTGTTTGGTGAAAACTCATCGTTTACACCCTTTTCGAATAAACTAGTGTTTTCTGCCATAAAAGGCATGATTTCTAAATACAATTATATTCCCGCTAGATATCTTCATAAGAGGTTTGACATCCCTTATGAAAAAATAGGTATAATCTGTGGACCGTGCCATGCAGAAGAGGTTGCTCGCGAAAGACTTTCCTATCTAACGGTGGCTTGCCCAGACACTACTCAAGCAGAAATTTTCGCCCCGTTTTTGAGAACCAAGTATATCAAGGTTAGCACATCGGATGATGTTTTCGGAGCGGAGTTAGCGGCAGTTTTGAAGAACGTATATGCCGTTGGGTCTGGGCTAGCCCATGGATTGGGATATGGAGACAACTTTATTTCAGTACTGATTTGCAATGCTGCTATTGAGATGAAGAGATTCATTGATGTGGTTCACGATATTGACAGGAACATAAAGAGCAGCCCGTATCTAGGAGACCTCCTAGTAACTGCCTACAGCGTAAATAGTCGAAACAGGGCGCTTGGCACGATGGTTGGAAGCGGGTATACAGTAATGGCAGCAGTAATAGAACTTAAAATGGTCGCAGAAGGAATGACGGGAGCAAAAGGCATATTCGAGATGAACAAAGATTTTAAGGTTGAGATGCCTATCGCCGATGCTGTGTATAGAATCCTTCACGAACGCATGTCTCCAGTTTTAGAAATGAGACTTTTATCAGACCAGTTAAAGTGAAACAAGGTATAGCACAGATATTAGTTTTATTTATACCCATCTTCTCAGGGGCATCAGTGTTTTCACAACAACACACCTCAGATTTATCTTTTATACCTAACCAAGGGCAATGGGACTCTTTTATTTCATACAGAGCCGACTTAGATGGTGGGATCTTTTGGATGGAAGAAAATGGATGGACTGCATGGGTTGCTGGAGAAGGTTATGATGATTTATGGAATCATGAAAGTGGCAATCACGAAAGTGAAACATTGTCATCTCACGCCTGGAGAGTTCGTTTTAAAGACGGAAACCCCAACGCAGAAAAATCTGGCCGTCACGAGCTGGGCCACAAAGTAAATTATTACAGAGGTAGCGACGAAACGAAATGGGTAAGTGGGCTTGATGCGGTGGGGCAGGTGAGATATAAAGAGGTTTGGCCTGGAATAGAATTAATCATGGACGGAAGGGCGAGAGGAACGAAAAAACTCAAGTACGACTGGGTGGTAGAGCCGGGAGCAGACCCCTCAAACATCGTCTTGATACATGAAGGAACTGAGCTCAGCTTGAGACCTGACGGCTCACTTTTACATCTCATGGGCGAGACGGGAGACATCATCGAGGGTGTACCATTTGCTTACCAATTAATCGACGGCTCACGTATATCACAAGTAGAGTGCCACTACAAATTGAAACATCGATTAGATGGAATGACAGAGGTGAGTTTTGAAATAGGTGACTACAATCCAGACCTTAGATTAACAATAGACCCAGATCTTGTATTTGCAACTTATATAGGAGCAACCCAAGCGAATTGGGGGTTTACGGCCGCTTTTGATGATGACGGTAGGGCTATTGCCGGAGCCGCATTGTGGGACGGGGGTATGGGAACATACCCTACTACGGCTGGTGCCGTTTCGACTACTTTCGCCGCTGGAGACGGCCCTTTCGATATAGGAATTACAGTTTTCACTGCAGACGGAGGAGCTTTGGTTTATAGCACCATTGTGGGCGGAAACAGCATGGATATTTGTTCCTCCCTTGTTGCTGATTCAAGTGGAGACTTTTATGCTTTAGGCACAACAGGGTCTTCCAATTTCCCAGTTACTGGGGGATCTTATGACAATTCGTTTAACGAGGGTTCATCAGTCAATTTGCAGGCTTGTTGCAATTTTCCAGGGAATTTTTCAAATGGTTCAGATCTCTTCATCTTAAAATTCTCCTCTGGAACGGGCGGGTTGCTGAGCGGAACTTATGTTGGAGGAACCGGTAATGACGGAATTAATTCCGGTTCGATGTTGAACTACAACTATGGCGACGTTTTTAGAGGTGAGATCAATGTTGACGAACTCGATAGGCCTTGGGTGGCTACGGTGACTTCAAGTGATGATTTTCCTATAATAGCGGGACCGTACCTAAGTTATAACGGTGGAACTACAGACGGTGTTTTATTCAGGATGAGTCCTGATTTAAGCACTTTAGAGTGGTCATCGTATATTGGAGGATCTCAGGCGGACGCAGCATACGGAGTCCAGTTCACTTCCGCTTTTGAGCCTGTCGTTTGTGGTGGAACTCGTAGCACGGATTACCCTGCTCTAGGCTCTTCGTATCAGTTTGATTTCGGGGGAGTAGCAGATGCTTTTGTTACCCGTTTCCCCAATGGCGGAGGTACACCCCTTGCGAGCACTTATTACGGAAGCTCTTCCTATGATCAGTCGTATTTCGTTCAGGTTGATGAGGATGACAAGATTTATTTATTAGGCCAAACAGTAGGAAACCTACCTCTCTCAGGTACAGTTTACGACGCGAGCCCCAATGCCGGTCAATTTATTGCCTGCTTCGATGTTCAACTCCAGAACCTTCTATGGAATACACGAGTTGGAAACCCCAACAATGCCGGCAGTATAGATATCAGCCCTACAGCCTTCCTTGTGAGCGACTGCGGGCAGATATATCTATGTGGTTGGGGTGGAGGGACAAACGATGGTTCACAGGCGGGGTCAAATAGTGGTACTCAAGGCATGCCAATTACAGGTGGGCCATATCAATTTACATCTGATGACAGCGATTTTTGGCTCGGGATGCTTAACCCTGGTGCAGAGCAGTTAATCTATGGCTCGTTCTTCGGAGGGGGACAATCGGCGGAGCACGTCGATGGAGGTACATCAAGGTTTGATAAAAACGGCACTGTTTATCAAGCTGTGTGTGCTGGATGTGGGGGTAATGACGATTTCCCAACGACACCTGGGGCGTGGAGCTCTACGAACGATAGTTTTAATTGTAATATCGGAATTTTTAAGTTCGAACTAGGGACTATTCACGTAGATATCGACCTTTTAGCTCCCGATATCATTTGCCCAGATGAACCCATACAATTCGTGAATAATTCCGAAGGGGGAGGTGTGTATTTGTGGCAATTTGGTGATGGAGAGATTAGCGATGAATTTGAACCCTCTCACACCTATAGCTCACCAGGAGATTGGGAGGTTACCCTTACCGTTTCAGATCCGCTCGGGTGTTTAGACGAACAATCATCAACGCTTGATTTAACGATTGGTGAGCCTATTGACCTTACTATTGATCTAGTCGAACCCATTTGCTTAGGAGAGGAAGTTCAACTTAACGCTTGGGGGTCAGATGGTTTGTTTTGGCTTAACGACCCAACTCTAAGCGCAACAGACATCGCAAACCCCATAGCAACCCCTACAGAGACCACTACGTATACTGTTCACGATGAAAATGAGTGCGGTTCGGCTCAGGCCCAAGTAACGGTTCAGGTGAGTTTTGTAGAAGCAGAAGCAAACCCTATAGCAACAACGATCTGCCTAGGGGAAAACGTACAACTTTCGGCAGAAGGAGGGACTGGATATTCGTGGTTTCCTCCTGTAGGATTAGACGACCCCACATCTTCTACAGTGAGCGCTTCCCCTAATGTCAGCACCCAGTATACTGTTATTGTTACGGATGATTTCGGGTGCTCGGACACCCAACAAATTCAGATTACTGTCGTTCCAGAACCGCCAGGAGGACTGGTATATGATCCGATTGAAATATGTACAGGACATGGAACGTCTTTGCCTGGAGCACCAGGCGATGCTTGGCTTTGGGAACCCTCTACGAACCTAAATATGGATAATATCCAAACCCCATATGCCACGCCAACCCAAGACATTACTTATACAGTTTCTATACAAAATATATGTGGAATAGGAACTGACGAAGTTTCTGTGCACGTTATCGTTCCGATTGCTCAAGCTTCTGAAGATGGCGGTATCTGTAGAGGGGAGGAGTTTCATGTGACTGCAACAGGAAGTGATCAAGAGAGCTCCACATATGTTTGGTCTCCAGCAACACTTGTTTCTCAATCAACGAGTAATGACACATATGTTTTCCCGGTTTTTACGACAACCTTCACAGTTTATGTTACAGACTCTAATGGTTGTACTGCTAGCGATGAGCTTACAGTATATGTGGGGCAACCCCCGGTAGTTAATGCAGGACCCAACCGAGATGTAGAATGGCTTGATGAAGTAAGATTGCTCGGCTCGACAAGTGGAGATACTTATTGGTGGACCCCAGCGGAAAATTTAAGTTGCTCGTATTGCACCCTCCCAGAAGTGCTATCTGCCGAGCCAGGCTGGTATGTTTTCCATGCGTTAGATGAAAATGGATGTGAGGGGATGGACTCCACATACCTCGATATTTTCTATCCTATTTTCGTTCCTACATCTTTCACCCCTAATAACGACGGGATAAACGACGTTTTTTATGTTGCAGGTCTCAGGCTACAAGGCTATAGACTTATCATTTATAACAGATGGGGTGAGGAGGTGTTTTACTCGGAAGACGCAGAACAGGTTTGGACGGGAGAATCAGAAAATGGAACCCACTATTGCCCCGACGCAGTTTACCTGTACTCACTTAGATACGAGGACCAAGACGGTGCGCACCTAATTCACGGACATGTATCACTCTTGAGATAGATGGAATCTCGAATTCCATAACTATATTGCAACATGGACTTTAAGTTTACCCGCAACCTGTTACCAGGAATGTTTCTTGATTACGACTGTGTAATCATCCCCGGTTTAGGCGGATTCGTATGTAACGGACGATCGGCTTGGTATGATGATGAAAATGAAGAAATGGTCCCTCCTTCACGAGATGTGATATTTAATCCCAACCTCATACACAATGACGGCCTCCTCGCTCAAGAAATTATGCGGGCAAGAGACCTTTCATATTCAGAGGCGATGAAGCACGTTGAGGATGAAGCTTCGCTTATGGTTAGACAACTTCAGGAAGGAAAACCTGTAGAGATTGCACGCGTGGGTAGATTATACTCAGGTGATGATGGTGTAACTAGATTCTTACCTGACTCCGAACTAGTTCGAGTTCTAAGATCTTTCGGTCATGCCAGGATTCCTTTAGCTAAGCTTATTGAAAAAGAAGCAATTCCTATTCACACACCGTTATTGGTTAAAATAGCTAGAGCCGCAGCTGTGATTGCTTTACCTATTGTTTTAGGTGGGGCATGGATGCTTTCGGACTCGTCAAACTCCAGCACTCTCCTGAGTGTTTTTCCGACCTTTGACACAGAGGCGATTGTTTCAACGTTTATACCATCAGAGGGCTCTACTTTATTTAACCCCTCAGACGAAGAGATTGCTGAGGAGATAGAAATAGAGTACGCTACAGAGGAAGTTGAATTGCTTTTATCTGAGAATAAAGTAGAGGAGGAAGAGACGCTTGCAATTCAGATTAACTTCTTGATCATAGGAGGTGCTTTTTCTATTCAAGAAAACGCCCTGAATCTCGCTGAAACCCTGAAACTAGAAGGCTTCAATCCAACGCATCATTACCAAAATCACAACAACCTAAATCTCGTTGCACTAGGAGAGTTTGAGACAGAATCCTCAGCAAGGAAAGCTTTAAAAGAAGCAAGAAAAAAAGGAAGAACAGCCAGTTGGCTAAAGCGCCTATAAGCCTTCTTTTTTAAAGAGCTCGTTTAATTCCTTATGTTTTTCATCTGGGCAAGGCTTAAGCCCCTGTTCAAGTAGAAGAAAAATCTCCCTACCTCTAGCTTCTTGTGGAAATTGTTTTACCCCGCTAAAAAGCTCCGGATTTTCAACCCCATCCTTCTTCACCCACCGAATGACTTTAGCTGAGGATTCGTTAAACTGAAACACCCACCTATCCACATCAGACGCTTTCTCTAGATAAGTAATCCTTTCAGTTGAAGATTCCCAAAACAAGTTACTAAACTCATCTAGCAAAAAATCAACTTTATCCGGATCTTCACTTTTTACTCTTTGCCATTCAGGGGCGTCAAACCCTTGAGAGGAGAGGAATTTAACAAATTCTTTTTCCACCGCTTGAAGCTCTTTGTCAGTTAACCTTCTAAATTTCACAAGCTTATTCTTCTATTCCCTCAAGCATAAATAGGAACGCATACTCCATTGCTGTTTCCTTAAACCTAGCGAAACGTCCCGAGGCACCTCCGTGACCGGTTTCCATATTGCAATGCATAATAACGATGTTATCTCCTTGTTTGTGATCTCGAAGTTTTGCGATCCATTTAGCGGGCTCCCAATACTGTACTTGACTGTCCCAATAACCTGTAGTAATTAATGTGTTGGGATAATTCAATTCTGCAACGTTATCATAAGGGCTGTAGCTCATGATATAGTCGAAATAATCTTTCTTCTTAGGGTTCCCCCACTCATCAAACTCCCCCGTTGTAAGCGGAATCGTCTCGTCGAGCATTGTGTTTATCACATCAACGAAAGGCACAGCAGCAACGACTCCATTGAAGAGCTCTGGCTCAAGGTTCATTACCGCTCCCATAAGTAACCCACCAGCACTACCCCCCATAGCATACATATGCTCAGAAGAGGTGTAGTTGTTTTCTACAAGGTGTTTTCCACAATCTATATAGTCGTTAAAAGTGTTCATCTTCTTAAACAGCTTACCATCCTCATACCAGTGACGACCCATTTCAGACCCACCTCTAATATGCGCCATAGCATAGACAAACCCTCTGTCTAATAAACTCAGTCTTGTACTAGAAAACCCTGGATCCATACTATATCCGTAACTTCCGTATGCATATAAAAGCAGAGGGTTAGATCCGTTTAAAACGACATCCTTTCTGTACACGATGCTCACAGGAATCTTTACCCCATCACGAGATTTAACCATAATACGTTCGCTTGTGTAGTTCGCCACGTCGAAATCTCCCCCAAGAACTTTTTGTTGCTTGAGTTGGGTGCGTGACCTGTCTTTAAACGCGTGCTCGTAAGTGGTGCTAGGCGTTGTAAGTGAAGTATATCCAAAGCGTAGTTTATCGGCCTTAAAATTGGGATTAGCCCCTACATAAGCCATGTAAGCCGGATCGTTAAACTCAAGGTAATAATCTTCGGTTTCGTCCCAACTCTTTACCCTTATTGATGTTAGACCATCTCGCCTTTCTTCTAAAACCAAGTACTTCTCAAAAATTTCAATGCCCTCAAAAAGCACATCATCCCTGTGAGGAATTACATCTACCCAATTCGATCGTGAAGGTGCATTAATAGATGTTTTTACAAGCTTAAAATTCTTCGCACCATCAGCATTCGTGGTGATATAAAAAGAATCTAAGTAATGACTTACGCGGTACTCATGGTCAGCCTCTCTTTCCTGAATTACGTTGAATTCAGAGTTTGGCTTATCAGCATGGATATACCTCACGTCACTGCTCAAAGTTGAGTGAGAGCCGATCATAATATACTCCTCACTCTTGGTTTTCCCAATTCCCACACTGAACGTTTCATCCGTTTCTTCATAAACCACGACATCCTCACTAACAGACGTGCCTAGTACGTGTTTAAGGATGCGGTAACTACGTAAGGTAATAGGATCTTTTTTCGTGTAGAACAAGGTCTTGTTGTCATTCGCCCAAACAGCCCCTCCCGTTGTCTCGGG
>Ga0206679_10001593_pt1 | contig 18648 bp, 10 predicted proteins | sample M110012015metaG_FD_155464 | JGI IMG/M metagenome (GOLD analysis project Ga0206679, IMG submission 155464) | Ammonia-oxidizing marine archaeal communities from Monterey Bay, California, United States - M1 100m 12015 | ecosystem: Environmental > Aquatic > Marine > Intertidal zone | place: USA... | reverse complement strand
CTCTTACTTTGATAATCCAACCGGCACCGAATGGATCGTTATTTATCAAAGACGGATCATCCTCTAGAGTCTCATTGAATTCAATCACTTCTCCTGAGATAGGCAAAATAAGGTCACTTACAGTCTTAACTGCTTCTATAGTACCAAACACTTCTTCCGCATCAAGTGTCTCTCCTTCTGTTTCAACTTCAACAAAGACTATATCACCTAACTCTCCTTGAGCGTAATCCGTAACACCGACTATAGCGACATCACCATCTATTTTAACCCACTCGTGGTCTGCAGTATAGCGTAAATCTGAAGGAACGTTCATCTTGCTGAGATTTTATTCGTGCGAAAATAGTCTATTGAGTCAGATTGAAACGAATTGCAACACCAGAATTAATATTTGATGTATTAAATGATGTAGAAATCTTTGCCTTTGTAATCTGTTGATCGTAGAACGCCCTAAGAGTTATTTTGTCGCTAATTTCAAGATCTCCGGAAATTTTTATCGAGACAAGAGTTTGACCAGCGGTAACTTGATTCTGTCGCTCTACCATCTTTCGTATAACTGTACTGTTATCGCGAATATTAATGTCACACCTAATTAAGAAGTCTGTTTCTTTAAACATCTTTATAGGAAGCTTACCATATGTCTTCATAAATGGATTGCGAACGTCGGCAAACTTATATCCAACTCCAATAACAATTCCCTTACTCTTGGTTTCTGTAATCTGATAATTCGAAAGCCCAAAACTCACGTTTCTATCTCGTGTTATCTCGACCTTTACTTGTGGCTCATTATCTGAAGCGGTTTTAATAGTCATATCAAGACCTATCAAAGGTGAAAGCTGCTCTGTGATACTGACCGTATTATATTGGCGTTCTGAAATATAGTTCGAGTAATCTCCATTATCTACAGCTGTCGGCAGCCCGTCCGCGCCCTCGGTATACTGTAGATTTGTAGCATACGAAGTGCTCATAGTAGAGCGGTAGGTGTGGGTTAGGTTAAACCTTCTAAAGGTCTTCTTTAAAGAAGGTATTTTACTCAATCCATCATAAGTAACTCTCCAGTTTGGTGCAACTGGTGCTTTCATCACATCAAGAGCAATAGTCTCAGGGTCAACGCCAAGGTAAGCACTCAGAAATGCAGGTATAGCAACATCTTGTGATGTGGGACCCCAACCTTGATAATATCCAGTAGGGTTAGGCTCGTCCATATTAAAAGTTTCATCATTGAGACGAGATGAAATGACCAATCTATTCAATAACAAATCATCCCAAACTTCAGAATTATATTCCTCATCATCATCCATAAACGCAGTAGGCCAAGACATCACAGTCGCAGTGAAATTACCTGTCTCATTTGGAGATTCGTATACCCAATCCTCCGTTTCTTCATCGTAACGGAAGAAGCTCTGATGATTGCGAGAAGTACTTCTATTTGCTGTGAGCTCGACTTTAAAATGCTTTATCGGCTCGATATTCATACGAATATTGAAGTTCTCAGTAAAAGTTTCTGTATAGGATTGATTTAAATACGGCTGTTGCACTAACCATCCCTGCTGAGCTGCATTCATTGCGAAATCAGAATTTCTATCTCCGAAAACATCGGTATTTTGATGTCCCACCAAGAATAAAATACCTGGAGCTTCTAGATTATCATCAAAACCAGCCCATCTACTAGTTTGGCCATACCCCGGAAGTAACATCCCTTCATTACGAGAGAAAGTTCCACTTACGCTTTGAATTCCCATAGCGAAACGAAGAATATGTTCGATAGGGTTTATATCAAGCTTCCTTCTTTCATCTTCTTCCTCAATCTCACCAAACCCATCTCGTCGCTCATTGCTTACTTCTCTCTCGCTAGGTCGCTTAGGTCGTTTATTATTTATTTCTTTAAGATATGGGACTCTATTATATAGCTTCAAAAAATTTGCCTGACCGTTCAAGCTCAAGTTGCGTGAGTTTTGAATCGTAGCGCCAAGAGTATCCTGAGCGAAAGGTGCCCTATCCCAGCGGAATGAGCTTTGGTATCTGAAATCACCAGTTACAAAGTCCATAAGAGGAATCTTATCAAATGGCAATTTATATGAACCATTGACATTGTGATTATAGGTTGTCACCTCTCCTGCGCCAAGTAAATTAGTTCTAACTGTGTCGATATAATGATCGTAATCATCATCACCCTCTATTGGGATAACACCTGCTGGCTCACCCACAAGGGCCGTTGCTTGACCAGAATAATCAAACTTAAGAGCTTGAGTCAAATCGTATTTCACAGAATAACTCCTATCCCAGTGCCAAGATTTTAGAACCTGAGTTTGAATTAATAGATTTGTTTCTACTCCAAGCAGATCAGCTGTATTATTTCTCACTTCACTTGTCTCATACACCCTCTCCATTTGGGTATTCATTGAAACTTGTTTTGGAAGTAGGTAGAAATTAAAATCCTTAAGCCATTTGAGCATTTCACTCTCCCGAATAAACTTGATCTTTGAAAATGGTTTATACTGTTTAGGTCTATTCTGCCAGTTGTAGGCCAAACCTCCCCTATGCTCCCTATTCAACTGGAATTTAGTGTTTATATCTCTACGATACAGCTCGTTAAAACTATAGTTTGCAGTAAAATTGCTTATTTTCAGAAATGAAAATGGCCCCGAAGAACCCGAACCTCCGCTTCCACCAGAACCTCCTCTGCCGTTCATCATAGCACCTGACCCGCCCATCGATTCTCGGTTCGATGTGACATCATCCTTGGATCTAGAATCGCTTCCATCTCGGTTGTTTCTATCTCGAGAGCCGCCTCTCCCTCCGCCTGAACCAAATTGAGGATTGACCTTAATACTGGCGAAATTGATACTTCTAAGACGATTCACTTCTTGAGTTTTTTCTAAACGCTCTGGTGATAACTCAAGGTCTTCAAGCTCTATATCAGGAGAAAGTGGATCGTATTGTGGCGTACTTACTTGCTCAGAATAGCCCACATACATTGGAAGAGATATTCCCAATTTTTGAGGCAAGAGCTTCCCGAGTTGAATAGTGCCATTTGCATCAATTCCTCGAATAGTTTCCCTTGAGCGTTCTTGAACTCTTTGCTCGAGTCCTCCCCATCCTGGAGTTGACATATTAGCAGCTACACTAATATTTCCTAAATCTGCAAGAGTTGCGTTTACTCTAGCTACGGCCGCCCATCCTCCTTCTTCATTAAAGTCGGATAAACGTAGTTCATTAGCCCAAACTACAGCACATTTATTCAGCCCATCATCTGAGTTACTAAAGACATTGGAATCCTTATCCGGATTCCTTATGCCTATCATTACAGTAACTACATTGGCAAGGTTTGGATTACCCTTTACTGAAATCCTAGCAACACCATCATACTCGGAATATTCCTGGGAAAGTGGTTGTAAAGAAGGCCTGTTAATTTTCAGATTCTGCAATTTCTGCAGCTCAATATCCATATTGTTTGCCATAGGCCAAATCAAGTCTTCGTCACCTGTATACCATGGCGTAACAGACAGCGGGATTTCATACTCGTAATAATTTGCATCGAAATCACTTCCAAGTCGAACAAATGCAGTAATGTCACCGTCATTTAATACAGTCCCGTCAGGACCTGCTTCTGCGTGGAAGTACATACGCATGCGCTTGTACATCCTCATATCGTAATTTATATTTCGATAAGCCGCACGTGCATCGCCGTCAATAAGGTCACAAACTTCCATAGCTAAAGATTGCTCATTAAGGCGACGTTGGTTTGCTGTAGCTACATCAATTTCTCTAATAATACCTGGTGGAGTTACGTAAGCAATTGGTTCACGATTACCATTTTCTTCAACATTAACCGCTGAGAGGTTAAAAGCTGTTGCCGATGGATCTTCAGGCTCTACTTCTTGCTCCCCAGCCAGCGATCCCTCGTACTTCCTCCATTCTCCTCTTACAAGCTCCATTCTAGCGAAACGCAAAGTTACAGGTTGACTCCAACCCTTCATAAATACACGCATAAAACGAATCGAACGGAAGTCCGAAATACTACCAATTCGTTTTTCGTATTCTCGGACTGGAATTTTAAACTGATACCACTTAATGGGTTTCTGCTCGTCAGAAGAAGCGCTTTGGCTTAAAGTTTCATAAACGTCAGTAATGTAATTGTTCCCCACATTTGACTCGCCCAAATCTGACGGACGCATAGAAACCTTGTATTGATAATAACTTTCTATTGTGCCTAGAGTAATATCTTCATTAATGTCCTCACTATTAGGGATGGTAGTTGATGTGATTGGATACCCATCTGGAGAGCCTGTATTTGAGTTGCCTTCGTATAAACTATAGTACTTGTATCTGTCTATGATATTTTCTTCCAGAGCTTGAGATGTTGGATTTCTGAAGTATCTGAAATCGTCTGATGAAGGATCGTTTTCTATCATCGACATCGCCTCTGGACTTACAATATTTGACTCCTCAATTTCAGTCAACCAATCAGAGAAAAACTCTCTTTCTACTGATGAACTCATTCCATCTAACCCTACATCTTGCGTGGCATAATCACCTGAAGAATTATCAAATGCATTTACAACATTAAAAGTAGAGGGGTCGGGGTATATAGCCCAAGAACTTGTATCTGTCGGGAGGTCGGGATTAGTCGATGAAGGCAAGCCGTTCTCGAATTCTAATTGGCTATCGTTGAGAATATCCTCACTTACATTTCCCAGATTGAAATAAATATCACCGCCTGTTGAATTCTCTGAATCATCATTAAACGGATCCATTATCCAAAACTGAATGTACTCAATATTGGCAGATTCAAAGTCTGTTGTAGTAAGAGCCCTTTGAATTCCGCCCCAACGAGATGTCGGGTCCTCAAGACCACCATCTTCATTAAGTCCAGCTGAATATCCTGGAGCCCCTTCTGGAAGTTCGTAGTTATATGGTCCTCTCTCGTTTGGCCAATAGGTTAAATCGAAAGTCGGAATATTTCTAGGTGTCCCGGGTTGGTAATCTCTATTAGGGAATATCTCTTGTTCTAATATTTGACGCATTCTATGATCTTGCCTAACTTCGTCTGAGACTTGACCATCTTCCAATCCACTCCCTGAATAGAACGCCGGGTCAATAGTGTACCATGAAAGAGCCGCCCTGTTATATCCGTACAACAAAGTGTCTTCAATAGCTGATTCAGGAAATAAATCATCTTGAAGTTTCGGTGTCGATGCTAGAAACCATCTAGAGACTGATCTAATGTCTATAGTCGATTGACTTCCCTCAAAGTCATCTATATATGCATTCCCTTCATCACCTATTGCCCGACTATGACCGGGAATTAGATATGCGCCTTCTGCGCTAACATCAAGTGTTGAAGTAGCAGTGGTTTCGTAAAAAGGTAGCTTATCTATTAATTCCGTAAGAAATCTGCTTTCAGTTTGCCATGAGAAATCAGTTCCTAAAATTGTATTGTTAACTGGCTCGTCTCCGATATTGACTTTCTGAGTTAAGGGGCGCTCACGCATATTTAAAAATGTAGCTCCAATAGTGAAATTATCACTTGCTACATAATCGAATCTTGTTCCTATAAGCGTCTTAGTTTGAATGTTAAAGAGCGAATTACTTTCAAGTGACACTCTTATAGTTTGGCCAGACTCAAGGAGACCATCATTTATTATTCTTACTCTACCCAAATTATAATCCACAGTATAATCTCTATTCTCTACCAAACGTACACCACCAGCTGTAACAGTAACAGATCCCTCTGGAACGTTCAGAGCATTAAGAGCTATTTCGGAACTACTCTGAGATTGAAAGTGTCCCTTAATATGGTAGCGATTTAGAGAAGGTATTTGCTGTGCCGCCGTCTTAGTCGAATCGTAAAGAGGATCAAAAACAAGAGTCTGAATTAACGACTGAGCTAGATTAGGGTCTGTTACTCTGTCCTCAATTACAGCTCTCAAATTATCGCCAAATGGTTCTACCGATGGAAAGAAAATTCTTCCGTTTTGGCTATTAATTGTACCTCCTTCTGTAGCAGCATTATCAATGTAGTCAAAAACTCCATCAGGATTTGGCATCGTGTTGATATCCATTCTATCAAGTCCCAAAAGCTGTAATAATAGAGTTCCGTCTAGTGGGTCTCTTGGGATATAGTTTAGGTCCACCCCTGTAGATGGGTCGTTATACCAAACATCTAATCTGAATTCTTCCTGACTTACTCCGAACGCCTTCATAGAATAAACGTTCTTCATCATACATTCCCATAGAGGGGATGGGTCTCCATTATTTAGATCAAGCTGTGTAATACTCGATTTAAGCATTTTTAGTACGAGAGCTCCCATAGCTTCATCTGAACCTGAACCCGTAGTATAACCATCTTGTGCTAAAGTACCCACCTGGTATGTTTCTCCGTTCAATGTATATTCATAAGCTACAGCAAGGACTTCTGCGTTATTCAGAGATTGACGTAGAGAGATAAATCCAAGTTTTGAATTGAATGAGAATTCTGAAGCCATTAGTTTTCTCGCATTTCCCACTCTCTCATAGTGAACACCTTGTTCGAAACCCATATTCATAGCTACAATGGCAGCATTTGCACCAGAGTAGCCCATTACTTCATCGTTATTTACCAGATCCTCGAAAATATCGTTGTTCGCATTATTTGCAGCACGATTAGATGTTGGAAAAGTCTCCGGACCATCTAATAATTGCTTAATAGGCAAGTTGGACGACATATAATCCTGATGTTCACCTAGATCGGTGACAGCGATTATATTACGAACGTCTTGAGTGTTGGCTTGTGTATTCACTACCCATACCTCGATTCTATTAATGGCAACACCCGAATTTGGAACGGGCAAAGACTTCATTGCATTATCGTACTGATTTCGGAAATACTGAGAAAGGAAATAGTGACGATTTGCTTCATAATCGTCAGCTCGGATATCAAAATCTTGAGTTTGGGCTCCGCCCTCAACTTCTATCTCCTTCCTTTCTCCCTTTTGTTGAGAAAGTACGGTTGAATTGTATAGACGACCCCACTGTGTCTCTAGCTTAAGTCCGAAGAGACTCTGAGAACCTGTAATGAGTGTTCCTTGTAGGGGTAGAGAAATATTTCCTGCTTCAATATTCTTCAGGATATCATCCTCTTCTCCTTGAAAGCCAATGTTCATTTGGTTTTCAAAATCAAAAAGGGACTCGGTGTTATACTGTGTTCCGAGTTCAATTTTATCACCGATTTTTCCCGAAATATTTAATTGTATTCTTTGGTCGAAATCAAATGTGGTGACACGTCTTTGACGTTCTGGAATACGAGGGTTTTCTGTATTAGAGCTATTTATTCCGAAAGTGAGCTCAGCCGTTCCTTGAGGTGTAATCTCTATTTCATTTGTACCAAACAGCATTTCGAAAAGCTCCGAATCTATCTCCAGTTTAGGAGCAAAACCACGAGATGCCTCATCGTCATCTTCTTGTAATTGGTCCCAAAATTCCGATAAGTTTCCCTGCATATCATAATTCAAAAACTCGTCCAATGAAAACAACGATGCAGGACGGAAGTCAAGCGTATCACCTATGGTTTGGGCTACTATATACTGACCAGTAATGGGGTCATAGGTGACCCCATAATTAAAGTTAGAAGGCCAATCAAGAGAAATTCCACCAGAATATTCAACTGGATTATATTCATCCTCTCCTCCATGAGGAAAAGGTAGATTAATCACTGAGGAATCTGCTTCCTGAGCATATATTGAGACGCTAAAAATAGCTGCCGCTAAGACAAATAGAATCGCTGTGCCTTTTATTTTAACCCTATTCACGTGTTCTTTCCTACTTTTCAGTTCTAGTTCAAAGCTCCTTTAACGCCTGTTTTATCAAGACTTCTAGAGAATACTCGCTATCAGACTTTTCCAAAATTCGACTAAGTGTTTTCTCAACTCTAGTCTTATCAAAACCTAAAGTTGCTAATGCTTGTAACGCCTCATTCTTTACGGTATTGTGCTGCGAAGATATTTCTGATGTGCCTTCCCCTCCTCCTGTTTCTGCACCAACTTTGTCTTGAAGGTCAATTATTATTCGTTGTGCCGTTTTTGCACCTATTCCTTTTACCTGTTTCATAGTATCTGAATCTCCTGAAGAAATCACTTCTGTAGTCTTCGCAGGATCCATAGCAGAGAGAATAAGTCTAGCCGTGTTGGCCCCTACTCCACTTACTCCTATGAGTAAAAGAAACATCTTTCGTTCCTCTTGAGTTGCAAACCCATATAGAGTCATAGCATCTTCTCTCACAACCATATAAATATTGAGGAAAATACTCTCATCATCAGAAAGAGTTTCAAAAGTGGTAAGACTTATAGAAACCAGATATCCCACACCTCCACATTCAATTACAACATGAGTGGGATGTTTCTCAATTAATCTCCCATTTAAATGGTAAATCATTCGTGAGATTTATTTTGAGCATCTACAACTGCAAGACGAACCATGTCGACAATTTCTTTTGCAGAAGATCCCATCTGCAAAATGTGCACAGATTTCTTCATACCAAGAAGTACAGGCCCTTGAGCCTCTATTCCACCCATTTCCTTCAATAGTTTATAGGAAATGTTTCCTGCTGAAAGGTTTGGGAAAATAAGAGTGTTTACTCTTCGTTGGTGTAGAACGGAAAATGGGAAACTCTCAGATAATAAATCTTGGTTTATTGCATAGTTTGCTTGAATTTCACCATCAACAATCAAATCAGGATGATTCCTATGTAAAATTCTAGCTGCTTCAGCCATCTTATCGGCATCTTCTCCTTTTGAAGATCCAAAATTAGAGTAGCTCAGAAGTGCAATCCTAGGCACTATCCTCAGTCGTCGAACTGCTTCAGCCATAAGTAAAGTAATCTCAACTATCTCATCAACAGTCGGATTCACAGACACTGTAGTATCAGCAAAAAACATAGGTCCCTGTTTTGTCTGCATTATATACATCCCTGCAACCTTTTTAACCCCTTCTGCTTTCCCTATCACTTGTAAAGCAGGCCTAATAACGTTTGGATAATTTCTTGTTAGTCCCGAAACTAATGCATCCGCTTCTCCACTCTCAACCATCATCGCTCCAAAATAATTCCTCTGTCGCATTGCCCTTTCTGCCTCAATAGCTGTTAAGCCATGTCGCATTCTTTTTTCGTGAAGAATTACGCCAAACCTTTGTCTCCTTTCTTTCTCATCTGAACTTCTGGGGTCAATAATAGTTGCTGAACTGAGAGCTAAATTATTCTCGCTTATGAGTTTGTCGATCTTTTCTTCTCTTCCAATTAAAATGGGATGCGCTATTCCTTCCTGTACAGCTTGTTCAGCGGCTTTAAGAACTTTATAGTGTTCCGCCTCAGCAAAAACAACTCTTTTAGGATTCTTTGAAGCTCTCTCACTAATCGATCTTGAAAAACTTGTGGCTTGTCCTAATCGACTTAATAAAGTCCTTTCATATTCAGCCCAATCGGAAATTGGTTCTTTTGCAACTCCAGAATCCATAGCCGCCTTTGCTACAGCAGGTGCAATAGCTGTTATCAATCTCGGATCAAGTGGTTTAGGAATAATCAAATCTCTTCCGAAAACTAGTGACTTCTCATCATAGGCAACGCTTACTTCATCAGGTACAGTTTCTTTCGCAAGCTTTGCAATTGCTCTAACCGCAGCTAGTTTCATTTCGTCATTGATCGATGTAGCTCTAACATCGAGCGCACCTCGGAAAATAAATGGGAATCCGAGAACATTATTTACTTGATTTGGGTGGTCACTACGACCTGTAGCCATAATAATATCATGCCTTGCTTCAATTGCTTCTATATATGAAATCTCTGGGTCTGGATTTGCTAGGGCGAATACAATAGGGTTTTCAGCCATGCCTTTAATCATATCTCCATTCACTAACCCTCCCTTACTCAAACCAAGAAATACATCTGCACCTTTCATAGCTTCAGAAAGCGATTCGTATTTCTTTTTCGATGCAAACAATTTCTTCCTTTCCCCTAAATCTTTTCTCCCGACATGCACATGTCCCGAACTATCAAAAACTGTAATATTTTCAAGTGTAAGACCTAGCTGCATATATAAGTCTAAACAAGACATCGCTGCAGCTCCTGCTCCACTAACTACAATACGGGTATCCTTTATATCCCTTGAAGTAAGTTCTAAAGCATTCAATAATGCTGCCGAAGAGATAATAGCAGTCCCATGCTGATCATCGTGCATAACGGGAATATCAAGCTCTTCTTTAAGTCGTCTCTCAATCTCAAATGCTTCAGGTGCTTTAATATCCTCTAAATTAATTCCTCCAAAAGTTGGGGCAATTGCTTTGACAGTAGAAACAAATAAATCTACATCTATAGCATCAACCTCTATATCAAACACATCTATATCGGCAAATACCTTAAAGAGCACCCCCTTCCCTTCCATAACAGGCTTCCCTGCCTCTGGCCCAATGTTTCCCAAACCCAAAACGGCAGTACCATTACTTATTACCGCTACTAGATTCCCCTTTGCTGTGTATTTATATACATCCTCAGGATTTTCCGCAATAGCAAGGCACGGATCAGCTACACCAGGGCTATATGCAAGTGACAAATCCCTTTGTGAGCTATAGGGTTTCGTAGGTAAAACCTCTATCTTACCCTTCCTCCCCCTTGAATGATAATCAAGGGCTTCTTTTTTATTCGGCTCGTACATATATTCGGTTATCGAATTACAACAAGACGTTCAGTTCTTACAGGGATTCCATCTATTTCCAGTGTGCAAAAGCAGAGTCCTTGCGGGAATTTATCTGAATCAATTGCAATCTTTCCACTTAAGACCAAACCACTTTCTCTCATAATCTCCTTTCCAGCTAAATCCCTAAACACCACATTTCCTATGTCACCTATACGAAGGTTATATTCTAACCACCCTGTTCCTTCTAATGGATTTGGGTAAACTGTAGCTATTGATGAAAAATCAAGATTCTCTTGCTCATTTTCGATTGCACTTGTTGCGGTAATCACATATGTTATTTGATGACAGGAACCGGCGGTAGTATCGCCAACTGGATGAAAACAATATTCATGTGTTGTTGTACCTAAAACATCGTGAGGGTAGTAATACGCAATGAATGTGGTGTCAGTAGCTCCAGATTGAAGATTAACAAGTAGAGATGCATTTGTGGATGAGGCATCTGTGCCGTAGTTATAACACAGCGGTCCCCAACAAAATTTTTCATAAGCTCCCTCAACAGGGCTCTCTGGCAATGATTGAACGTAAGGGTAGTTATATGGAGATACTGTATCTATGAAACTTCGTGTGCACATTAAAGTCATTTCTAAATCTAATTCGTTAACGACATCCCAATGAATAGAGATTTCACCAGAGTGAAGCGCATTAAGTGTATCTAGTGCAGCAAAAATCGTGTCTGAAGGAGCAATGATTGTGGGTTGAGCTGCAAGCGATCCGACAAGGGAAAATGTCGAGGCCAGAATGAGAGTTTTGAGTTTGGTATAATACATGTGTACGAAGGTAAGGCATCTGCTTTAGCGAGAATGCCGTTTCTTTGTTGCACCTATTAGAAATTTTGAACGATGTATTATAACTTCTACAAAACTCATATTGTAGTGAAAAGCCTCTTAATTGCTGCGTTTTTTCTTTCAGCTATTACTCTAGACACCTATGCTCAGTCTATCCCTTCCGTTAAGCTCAAAGACCTTACTGGAGCTACAATTGATACTGGAGCACTAGAAAACGATGGTAATCCTATTGTAATCTGCTTTTGGGCGACATGGTGTAGCCCTTGCAAAAGAGAGCTAAATGCATATATGGATTATTACGGGGATTGGCAAGAAGAGACTGGGGTGAAAATCGTGGCAGTAAGTATCGATGATAGCCGCTCTACAAATCGAGTGTCACCGTATATAATGAGTTCCGGATGGGAATTTGAAATACTTCTGGATCCTGCGGGAGACTTCAAAAGAGCTATGCAGGTGATGAATGCCCCACATACATTCTTATATAATGGAAAGGGAAATCTAGTTTGGTCTCATAATAGCTATGCAGATGGAGACGAAGAAGAATTATATGAAGAACTACTAAAGTTAGTCGACTAATCATGAAGCATTTTATTGCGTTTTTTTCTTTGGGGATTCTTCTTAGTGGAAGTGTAGATGCTCAAGAAACAAGTCCAGGTGTGGTATCTGGAAATATTTCAGTTCTTTTTCAGTCATACCAAGAGGATTCTTTAATAGGTGCAGTTGTCCCTCCTTCAAAATCGGGGTTTAACGCTTATTCTAATATTAATTACACTCAAGGAAATTTCTCTGCTGGATTCCGTTACGAATCCTATTTGAATAGCGTTTTAGGTTTTCCAGGTAGATTTAAAGGTTCAGGCATTGGATATCGATATGCCCGATGGAGTGATCCCGAAATTGGTGTAGATGTTACTGTAGGTAACTTCTACGAAACATTCGGATCAGGCGTTCTTTTAAGATCATATGAAGATAGGAATCTAGGGTTAGATAATGCTATGGATGGGGTGCGCCTTTTACTCAGCCCTTTAGATGGCATCAATGTAAAAATGGTGTACGGAAAACAGCGCTTAGATTTCGATAGTCGACTTGTTAATAGTGAGGGTATTATTAGGGGCTTAGATGTCGAAATAAGTCTAAACGATATCATACCAGCTCTAAAAGATTCTAAACTAAGAGTAATTCCCGCTTACTCATTTGTAAGTAAATTTCAAGAAGGAGGTAACATCATAAAGGAGGATACTCTTATTCTAGAACTTCCTGAAAATGTTGCCGGATGGGAGTATGGGGCTACTATACATTATGGAATGTGGAAAGGAGGAATAGGTCTTACAAAGAAAATTAATGACCCTTCAGCAGATAACGGATATATATACAAAGAAGGCGAGGCTCTAATGTATTACCTAACTGGTAATATCAAAGACCTCACATTCCTGTTTCAGAGATCTACAACAGATAATATGAGCTTTAGATCAGATAGAGACTTACTGCTTTTTGATGCCCCTATTAACAACATCCCAGCAATTACAAAGCCTCACACTTATAATTTAGCCGCAACGCTATATCCATACGCAACAGTAATAAATGGAGAATCTAGTTTCAGGGGAGAATTATACTACAACCTGAAACGCGGATCGAAGCTTGGAGGTAAATACGGGACTAAAATGAGCCTAGTCTTTGCTACAGCATATAGCCTTGACACTACTAATTTAAGTGGCGTAGACGGTGTTGTTTATGGTTACCAACGAAATAGCTGGGGATTTGGGGATTCGTTGAATGTTCAAGACATAAGTTTTGAGATAGAAAGGAAGTTCTCTAAGACTTTCAAGGCGAAGGCAATGTATATGAATCTTATTTTCAATACTCTTGCAACACCCGTAACTACTGATTACAAGGGACTTGTAAATGCTAATATATATGTCCTTGAGACCCAAATACGAACTGCAAAGCGTCAAAGCCTTAGAACTGAGTTCCAAGTGTTGACTACAGGAAAGTGGAGAGATGAAGAGGGAGAGCTGTTTAAACAAGACAAAGGAGATTGGGCTACTGTTGTCGCTGAGTACACTTGGAGCCCTCACTGGTTTGTGAATGTAACTGACCAATATAACTTTGGAAATCCAAACATTGAAAAGCGAGTACACTACCTGTATGGATCAGCTGGTTATATTAACGGTTCTCATCGATTAAGTGTTGGGTACGGTAAACGAAGAGAGGGAATATTTTGCGTAGGAGGAGTATGTCGGGCAGTGCCTGCATCTAGTGGATTAGAGGTGATATTTACATCTAGCTTTTAACTAAAAAATTATATAATCGAACATAATCCAATAGAAATAAGAAAAAGTTTATTATTTTTGCGGAACTTGTTATCTAAACTGTTGATTTTCAAACTATTTAAACCTGTACTTTAATATGAAACACATCTATATGTTTTTCGCAGTTCTTGCTATTTGTACGACTGCTTTCGCACAACTTCCAGACGGGAGTATTGCTCCTGATTTCACTGCTACTGACATTAATGGTGTCGAGTGGAATTTATACGACCTTCTAGATGAAGGAAATACTGTAATTCTTGATTTCTACGCTACTTGGTGTGGACCTTGCTGGAACTACAAAGAAACTGGCATCCTAGAAGATCTATGGAACACCTTCGGTCCTGAAGGAACTGGAGATTTATACGTTTTCTCTTTAGAATCTGATGATGCTACTACTAATGCAGACCTACATGGAACTGGGCCTAACACTACTGGTGACTGGGTAACTGGCACACCTTTTCCAATGTTCGATAATATGAGTAATGTATTTGATGAGTATGGAAACACATACTACCCTACTATATACACAATTTGCCCAGATCCAGTAGACGGAGGGTACGCACTTGTTGAATCAGGTCAGGCTTCATTTGATGGGCACGTCTCTGCTGCTTTCATGGACTGCGAAAACTCAATTACTGGTGCAGCACCTTTAGTATCTTACAATGGTGAAACTTCATCTTGTGGTGGTGGTGAGTGGAATGCATCAGCTGCTGTTATAAATCTCGGTTCAGAAGATGTTACTGCTATGACTTTTTCTGTTAACTTAAACGGTGTTGCTCAATCAGACGTTAACTGGGAAGGTGTTCTTTCAAATGGAGGAAATGAAACTGTAGACCTCGGTTCTTACACAGACATTGGAACATTTGACTACACCCTTATTGCTGTAAATGGTTCAGATTGGAATGCAGAGGAAGCTGTTTCAATAGTTGGATCTACTGAAGCTACTTCTTATGTTCAAGTGCGTATCTTAACGGATAACTGGCCAGAGGAGACTAGTTGGGTAATCGAAGGTTCTGATGGATCTTTCATCGATGGTATAGCTGAGGGGGCACTTGCAGGTCAAACTAGCACTGAATTCGCTTGGGATGTTGCACTAGACATCAACGAGTGCTACGTTTTTACAATATACGATGCATACGGTGACGGCCTAAATTCTTCTCAATGGGGTAACTACGCTGACGGTTCTTGTTCTGTAGTTTCTATGGATGGAATGACGGATGTTAGTGTGGTCGTTTCATATGACGGTTCTTCAGATGCAGATTTTGCAGAGTTAGTCGCTGGTATGGAAGTCACTTCTGTAACAGGAATTACTGAAAACGATTTAACATCTAGCGTAATTGTATTCCCAAATCCTGTCACTGATAACACAACACTTTCTTTCTCAGCTGCTGAAGCTGGAAATGCATCTGTTGTAGTTTACAACTTGATAGGTGAAAAGGTTATAGATATGAACTTAGGTAACATCGCAGCTGGAACTCAGTCTATTCAGTTAGACTTCGCTTCTCTTGAAGCTGGAATTTACCTTATCAACCTTACAGCAGGAAACGAAACATCTACTCTCCGTGTGACAAATGCACAATAAGCTATTGCTTAGAGAATAGAATAAACTATATTGAATCCGCGCTGTGTACCTTGTGTACCGGCGCGGATTTTTTCTTTAATAGATTCCCATAATAAGTGTACTATAGAACTTTATGAAACTTGTACGATTTATACCCTTTATTGCGATTACAGCATTCTTTCTGTATCCTTCTTGTGACATTATAGAAGACCCGATAATTCCCTTTTCTGGAGGGTACAATTTAGAACTCTATGGAGAGCCCCCAGTATTCACATTAGCAACCACTACAGTGAAAAATGTTTTGGTTGAAGACTTCACAGCCCATCAATGTGGCAACTGTCCTCCTGCAGCTGAGATTGCTGCAAACCTAGCGGAATCTAACCCTAATCGTGTTTTCCCACTTGCAATACATGCCGGAAACTTAGCAATAACAAATGATTCATACCCCATAGATTGGACAAATGATGATAGTGATGTTTTTTGGGCACAACTTGATTTCCAAGCAAATCCTATAGGTAGGATTAATAGAAAAGGAGGGCCTGGAGATTTTTTCTCTCCTTCAGAGTGGTCTGCTGAGGTAGCATCTGAGCTTATTTCGGAAACTCCTCTACAGCTGCAAATCAAAACTTTCTGGCACCCCTCTGCTGGTGATGGACATCTCAACATCCATATAAACGGGCAATTCACTAGTAATCTAGAGGGCGAATGTAGACTTGCTATCCTCTTCTCAGAGTCCGAACTTATTGGGGATCAATTGTATTATGGAAACGATCCTGAACACATTACTGATTATCAATTCGACCACATGCTAAGAGGTAGTGTAACTGGAGCTGAAGGACTTGTTGTAATCGATGATGCAATTCAAGGTGATGAATTTCAATCTGACTTTACTTTCAGTTGGAATCCTGAATGGGTCTTCGAGAATTCTTCTGTTTTGGTTGTAGCAAGTAGTGAAAACGGAGAAGTTGTAAATTGCCTATCTCACCATCTCGCTGAATAATAATTGTATGCGTCAAATCATTCTCTTACTAGCTTTTATTCCATACTTGTTTTCAGCCCAAACAGAGTATTCCGAAGGTCGCGCATTCCAATTTAACGGTGGACTACTCTGTGGAGTAACAACATCCCAAGTTCATGGAGATGGGATTGGCGGTTTCAACAAAGTGGGTATCAACGTAGGAGCTACTATTGAGATTGGGAGAAAAGGAAAGAAAAGTATACAACTAGGAATAGTTTACAATCAGAAGGGAAGCAAAAAACCGCCACACCCTCCTGAAGATTATGATACATGGAGATATCGCTTCACATATATTGATATCCCCGTAACAATAAGCTATTCCTACGAGCTGTTTGATATCCTAGTGGGTTTACAGCCTTCCGTTTTACTAGCTGCCGAAGAAGATTTCTACGGAGTAGCATGGGACCCAACGGGATTGCCCATCAAAAGCTATGATTTAGGAGGGGTGTTAGGATTGCGCACTACGTATGGTGATCACTCTCAGCTTTTTGCTCGTGTAACCCAAAGTATTCTAGCTATTGCTCCTCGGCCAGAAACTCCAACCGGAACACCACGATGGAACAATCGAATGCTTAATATGACAATCGAAGTTGGTTTTACCTATATGTTTGCCAAACTAGAAAAGTAAGAAAGGAGTAGTTTCTTTATCTTAGTTTCTAAGGTTGATGTTTTGTGAGTGTTCGAGTGGAACTTCAACTGTGATGCCCCACGACTTTCCTATTATTTTTCCCGATGCAGAAAATGGAATATCAGCACCCTTTAGGAAATTGAAAACATCTGCCTTTAGAATTTCTGCTATCGCTCCATCTCGAGTTTCAACATTGAATCTTACCAAAACAGTATCTCTTGCTCCAAGCTTTATCCCTTCGAGAAGACTTACATCTCCCGCATCGACATCTCTTACACGAAGAGAAATCTCGGTTTCTGAAAGTTGAATAGGAAAGAAGTTTGGATTGTAAATATTAACGTCGAGATTTGATTTAAGGCCGTTGAGTCCTATTTGGACTTCCGAGAAATCCCTTATATCAATGACCTCAAGTTGTTGATAGCAACCTGTCAAAGTCGAGAGCATAAAAACAGAAATAAAAGTGACTAAAGGAAATCTAACTTTCATTATGAAGCTCCGCAAAATGAGTATAAAAATGGGGGATAGTTTCAATGCCTTTAAAGAAATTGAAAACCCCATAGTGCTCGTTAGGTGAATGTATCGCGTCGGAGTCTAGACCAAATCCGAAAAGCACAGTTTTAAGTCCTAATATTCGTTCGAAAGATGCCACAATAGGAATACTCCCTCCGCTGCGAACCGGAACGGGATCTTTTCCATAGGTGTGTTTCATTGCAAGCGAAGCCGCGTGATAGGCTGCGCTATCAGTAGGGGTAACCGCTGGAGCTGCGCCGTGCATTTCTGTAACTTTCACTTTTACACTTGGTGGAGCTATTTTATTAAAGTGTTTTGTAAAAAGCGCTGTTATTTTATCGTAATCTTGATATGGAACAAGTCGCATACTCACCTTTGCCGTAGCCGTGGAAGCTATTACTGTCTTCGCTCCTTCGTTAATATATCCACCCCATATCCCATTAATATCTAGAGTGGGCCGAATACACATTCTTTCAGCCGGAGAATAATCTGGCTCACCTTCGTGAGCTCCAATACCAATACTTTCCCTATGTGAAGCCTCATTAAAAGGAGCTTTAGCCATGGCTTCTCGTTCCTCTTTTGTGAGTTCATAAACGTCGTCATAAAATCCTTCAACCGTAATACGCTGGTCTTCATCTTTAAGAGAAGCAATCATCTCACAGAGGATATTAATTGGGTTTGGAGCTGAGCCCCCGTATAAACCACTGTGGAGATCTCGGTTTGGTCCAGTTACTTCTACCTCAACATATGATAGACCTCGAAGGCCTACAGTAATAGATGGAATGTCATTAGCAATAATACCTGTATCGCTAACAAGAACTACATCTGCTGCAAGTTTGTCTTTATGATTTTCTAGGAAGGCGTCTAGATGTGAACTACCCACTTCTTCTTCTCCTTCGATAATGAATTTAATATTACAAGGAACATCTCCACTTGCTTTCATAGATTCGAGGGCCTTGACATGCATAAACATTTGGCCTTTATCATCACATGAACCCCTAGCAAAAATTGCGCCTTCAGGATGTGTAGGAGTTACCTTTATTATAGGTTCAAATGCTGGGCTATCCCATAGATCAATTGGGTCAGCAGGCTGAACGTCGTAATGACCATAGACAAGAA